>Ga0307375_10000887_pt1 | contig 34802 bp, 37 predicted proteins | sample TR1MG_FD_202531 | JGI IMG/M metagenome (GOLD analysis project Ga0307375, IMG submission 202531) | Soil microbial communities from Risofladan, Vaasa, Finland - TR-1 | ecosystem: Environmental > Terrestrial > Soil > Coastal area > Acid sulfate soil | place: Finland: Risofladan, Vaasa | collected... | reverse complement strand
TGTCGAATTCGCGCTTCCTGGTCCTGCCCCACGTGCGCGTCAAGAACCTGGCCTCCCATGTGCTGGCGCTTGCCTTGCGGCAGGTCACCACCGATTGGGTGGCCGCCTACGGCGTCTAGCCTCTGTTGGCCGAGACCCTCGTCGATCCCACCCGCTTTACCGGCCGTTCGGCCGGCAATGCCGGACATTGCTATCGGGCCGCCCACTGGATTGACATGGGTCTCACCACGGGCCGCGGCCGTATGGATCGCCATCACGAACGCCATGGGGGTAAGCCCCAAACGCGTCTTCCTCTATCCCCTCGTAGCCGACGCGCGGGAAAAACTCCAATAGCCTTCATAGGCCCCCAGCGTAAGCCGGCGTGAAGTGATAATCGGTTCTACATTTAGAATTGCTGGTGTCCGCATCGGTCTTTAAGGCAGACCTTGGTGGATCTCCGAATCGGGCACCAAGACCGCGGGGCTGCGGGCACCCGATTTCCTCTGTTATTGGCAGTCTTTTAAGAAATATTTTTTGAGCGCGCACGACGTCTCGACGCGTATTAATGGGCGCCGCCTCCTCCTGGCGGCCCTTGTCCAAAAGGGGGTTTCGCAAACCAGACCAGGACTAAGAGTCCCAGGAATATCCACCCGGAGAGCCAAAAGAAGTCCTCGGTGGCCATGACCACGGCGTGGGATTTGGCAATTTCCAGAAGGACTTTGTCGGCCGCGTGCGTAGAGAGCCCGTGTCGCTTGAGAACGCGCAGGCTATGACGAACCAAAGGGTCTTCGGGGGCGAGCGCACTTTGCAAGCGGTAGAGGTGGAAGGTGCTACGGCGCGTCCAAAGCGTAATGCTAAGCGAGGTTCCAAAGGAACCGGCGAGGAGGCGCATGAAGTTGGACAGCCCCGCCGCGCTCGCAACGCGCGCAGGAGGCAGCCCCGAGAGGACCATGGTGACGGTGGGCACAAAGAAGGTGGCCATCGCTGCGCCTTGTACGAGTCGCGGCCAGATGAGGTGGTCGAAATCGACGTTGCTCGGGAAGCTTGCCGTCCAAAAGGACACAAAGGCGAAGATTAAAAACGACACTGTGGTAATGAGGCGCAAATCAATGCGATGGAGGCTGCGGCCCACGAGCGGTGTGAGAATGACCGAAAGTATGCCGATGGGCGCGGCCGCAAGCCCTGCCCAGATCGCGGTGTAGCCCAGGTTGGTCTGTAGCCACAAAGGAAAGATGACGATTCCACCAAAGAACACAAGGTAACCTAAGCTCATCGCGGTGGTGCCAATGGCGAAGTTGCGTATCTTAAAGAGACGCAGATCGACGACTGGGTGCGCGTCTGTGAGTTCCCAGGCAATAAAAAACGCGATCGCGACGCAGGCTATGATGGCAAGCGTAACGATTGTATCAGATCCAAACCAATTGAGGTCATTGCCGCGGTCGAGCAGGATCTGTAAGGCACCCACCCCAATAACGAGGAGGATGACGCCGATCGTATCGATGGGGACATATTGGCGGGGCGTTTCTTTGTCGGCCAATAACTCCCAGACCGTGAAGGCGGTAAAGATACCCACGGGGATGTTGATATAGAAGATCCAGGGCCAAGAGATATTGTCTGTGATGTAGCCCCCCAAAATGGGCCCGAGTATGGGGGCTACGACGACGGTCATGGACCACAAGCCCAGTGCCAACCCCTTTTTTTCGGGGGGGTAGCTGCGTAAGAGTAGGCTTTGCGACAAGGGGATCATGGGGCCGCCCACCGCGCCTTGGATGACACGAAAGAAGAGCAAAATAGGAAGGTTGGGGGCGAGCCCGCAAGCCCAGGATGCCAAGGTAAAAAGTAGGGTGGCAAAGACAAAGAGGCGCACTTCGCCTATCCTGCGCGCCAAAAAGCCCGTGAGGGGGAGGGCAATGGCGTTGCTTACCGCAAAAGAGGTAATCACCCAAGCGCCTTGATCTGGACTCACCGCGAGCTTGCCTGCAATAGCGGGGATCGACACATTCGCGATGGAGGTGTCGAGGACCTGCATGAACGTGCCCAGCGAGAGCGCAAGCGTTATGAGCGCAAGCGGTACCTCTTCCTGTTTAGGCGCCATGTTATCCCCCTGGGCGCGCGCCATTGAGTCGGAGGATGTGTCGCACGAGGGCGCGGGCTTCCGACACGCTGTGCCCGTAGGTGTGCGTTTGGAGGATGGGCGTCTGTGAGGGCGTAGCCGAGAGCATGCGACCCGTTCGATTATGAATATCGACGGTGACGGTCGCGCTCAAGCCTACGCGTAAGGGGTGATGGTCTAAGGCGGTGGGTGCAAGGCTGATCCGTACCGGGACGCGCTGCACGATCTTGATCCAGTTGCCGCTGGCGTTGCTGGGGGGTAGCAGCGCAAAAGCCGATCCCGTTCCCGCCCCTATACCGATCACCCGTCCCTGATAGGGGGCCCGGTTGCCATAGATATCGGCAACCACCCGCGCGGGTTGCCCGATACGCAGGTCACCTAAGGCCGTTTCCTTGAAATTGGCGGTGATCCAGAGTGCCTGTAAAGGAATGATAACCATGAGGGTTTGGCCCGGTTTGATATGTTCCCCTAACTGGACATGCCGTTTGGCGACATAACCCGTGACCGGCGCGCGAATGATGCAGCGCTGGAGCTCGGCATAGGCTTGTTCGACTGCGGCCGCAGCCTTCTGTATGGCGGGCAATGACGCCAAGGGCGTGGCACCGACCTCGTCGCTCAAGGCGCGGGCGCGGGCCTTCATGTCAAGATAACGAGCCTTCATGACGGCCGTTTGAGCCTTTGTGTCGCGCCATGCCTCCGGCGAAATGGCATGGATGGCGGCGAGATGGGTGCGGCGGCGTTCCTGGTCGCGGGCTTTCTGATACAAGATGGAGGCGGCAGAGGCACGCGCCTTTAGGGCGGCCCATTCGGCACGGCGGGCGCGGGCGTGGCGTATCGTGTACGCAAGCGCACTCTCCCGCGTTTTGAGCCGAAGACGCGCGGTGGTCGGATCCAAAACGACAAGCGGTGAACCTGCCCAGACGAGATCGGTATCATCGGCCGAGATCGACGTCACAGACCCAGTTACTCGCGCCGTTAAAGCCACGAGATTCCCACCCACGTAGGCATCGTCAGTACTGACATAAAAACGTCCCACAAGGAGCCAATATCCGAGGTAACTTAAACCTAAGACGAGAAATGCGAGCGTAAGACCCACGAGCGCGCGCGTGCGCCGCCGGCTTTGATGGGCGTGAGCGGAGGCGTCGGTCGTCATAGGTCTCCTGTTCTCTAGGCAAGCGGTGGTAAAAGGGTGGTCGTGGTGGCGCGGCGTATGGCGCGGGCTTTAAGGTTTGGGCGCATGGTAGCCACCGCCAAGACTTTTTAAGACCCGGATCGAGGCTTCATCGATCGCGATACGCGCACGCTGTTGCCGGTAACGGGCGACGAGCACGGGAATCTGGGCGCGCCGGGCCGATACGCGCCCTAAGATCCCCGCTTTGAGGCGGGCTTGCGTGAGCATGAAGGCCTGCTCGGAGAGGTGTCGGGCCCTTTGTGCCTGAACAAAGTTTTGGCGTGCGGTAGCGACCGCCTCCAGGGCTCCGGCAACCTGCGCTGCCGCGTTCACTATGGCCTCGTTGTAGCGGGCCACGGCGATATCGAAGCGCGAGCGACTCACCTTCAATTGCGCGTGGCGCGCACCGCTATCAAAAAGCGGGAGATGAATGGCCGGACCGAAGCGCGCCGCGAGGTTGGCGGGATCGAGCAAGTCGGCTGGTGTGATGCTCTGATAGGCCAGCCGCGCGTCGAGTGATATATCGGGATAATAACGTGCGCGCGCTGTCATACGGCCTGCGTAGGCCTCGCGTACTTGCCAATAACGCACCTGGATATCCGGACGCCGGGCGATCAGATCGAGCCTGATATGGTCCGGGAAAAGGGGTGTCGGCACATGGCGCACGGACGGTGCCGTGAGCCTTAGGCCAAAGCGCGGACCGCGGCCGACCAGGGCCGCTAAAGAGAGTTGGGTGCTACGGAGATCCAGGCGGGCTTCTTGTACCGCCGCGCGCGCCAAGGCGGTGTCCGCCGCTTCCTGATCATAACGAATGGCGCCTTGGATGCCGGCCTTCATACGCGCGCCAAGGAGTGCCCGTAGGCGCTTGTGTACGGCGAGAACGGCGCGTGCCTGCTGGAGGCGACATGCGGCGGCCGCCATTTCCCAATAGCGTTCGGCGATCTCTGTGCTCACGAGGAGACGAATTTCGGCGTTTTGCGCAAAAGTCGCGCGCAAGGCGCCCACGGCCGTCTGGATTGCCCAGTGCCGCCGCCCCCAGGAGGCTAAGTCGTATTGGGCGCCTAAGCCCGCGCTTCCATAACTCAATGTATGGCCCGCGAAAGGGGGCGGGACGAGCCCCGTTGCCGAGGCCCGTTCTCGTGCAAGGCGCCCTTGTGCGTCAAGCGACAGTTCCGTTTGGCTTTGTGCCAAACGATAGCTGGCGCGCGCCGCGCGTACATGGAATTCGGCGATCTGAATGCTGTTATTATTTTGAAGGCCCACACGAATTAATCGACGGAGTACCGGGTCGTGAAAGCTGCGCCACCAGTGGGTAGGTGGCCAGGTGCCCGAAGCCAAGCCTTCCTTATGGAGCGCTAAGCGTTCGCGTCCGAGACGCGGTGCCGCGAGCCGGATTTTGGGTGCCTCGTGGCGCGCTACGGGCACGCACGCCTCGGTTAAGGTCCAGAGCGTGAAGGAGCACAGTAGCCAAAGACTGCGGTGGGCGATCGCGCGCATCCGGCGTCCGGACGGCGGGGTCGCGCTCGCGTCTCGTCTCCGGCCGAGGTGCGGTGGCCTCTTGCGCGGGGATTCGGCCATGAGCCATGGCTTTGTCAGAATGCGTTTACCCAAGTCTTGGTATCGTCGGTGGACGGTCTTTTGTGCCGGTATGGCAACAAAAGATGCGGGTAGGGACAAGTGGCATTCGTCTCTGTCGCGTGACCTAGCGGCATTATCATGGCTCATTTTAGAAAACGACACATTGAGTGGGTCGCATCGTCATATGGTACCTATGCCTTGGCCGTCGCCGATGCAGGGCGTTGGACCTTCGGCGGGATGTGGGCGAAACGATCCATGCCTGTACGCTGATCGCGGCATAAGGCGTCGTCTGCGGTCGTTTGCGACGTTTTTATCCGCCTTTGATAGGGCTTCCCCTTGCCTCTTTTGGTGTCTTCGATCCCGCAAGCGCGCAAGACCGGCCGGATCCGCGCCTTTTGCGTTACGCGCTCAAGGCGCGGCGCGTAGATCAAACAGCAATATCGTCGTGTCTTGTTCGGCGGAGAGTATAAGCCTTGATTCCCGGGTGATGCGACAGCCATCTCCCGTTTTTAAGCGCGACTGCGCATTGATCGTAAGATCCCCGTGTGCGACTTGCAGATATTGCATGCGTCCATGGCGCAACGGGTAGTCGAGTTCCGCTCCGGCCTTGAGTTCCGCTGTTAAAAGTTGCGCATCTTGATGCCAATGGAGGCCTTCGTCCGCGCGGTCGCCTGACGCCAGCATCTGAAATCGTCCGGCGCGCCCGGCGCGGGGCGGCGTTTGTTGTTCATACTCCGGCGGATGGCCTTCGCGGTCGGGAAGGACCCATATCTGAAATAAATGCACCGGGGTGACAGCTGAGGCGTTGGATTCGCTATGGACCACGCCGGTACCCGCGGTCATGCGCTGGACGTCACCTGCCTGAATGACAGATCCGTTGCCCATATTGTCCTCATGGCGCAAGGCGCCACTGAGGACGTAGGTCAATATCTCCATGTTGCGATGGGGGTGGGCGGGAAACCCGCCGCCCCCTTGAATCACATCTTCGTTAATGACGCGCAGGTCCCCAAAGCCCATTTCCTGGGCGTCGTAATAGTCACCAAAGGAGAAGCTGTGGTGGCTTGTGAGCCACCCGTGCTCGGCAAGCCCTCGGGCATTTGTGGCGCGCGGTACGATCATTTTGCGGCAAAGAGGCGGGCTGCGAGCTTGGCCACGTGCTCCCCCTGGAAGCGCGCGATAGAAAGTTCGTTGGCGCTCGGCATCCGACTCCCGTCGCTGCCCGCCATGGTCGTCGCTCCATATGGGGAGCCGCCTGTTATCTCGTCCATTTTGGTAAGACCGGCGCACGAATACGGGACGCCGACTATGATCATGCCGTGGTGTAGGAGGGTGGTATGAAAGGAGGTGATTGTCGTCTCCTGACCGCCATGCTGCGAGCCCGTGCTGACAAAGACACTGCCGATCTTGCCGATCAGCTTGCCGGCACTCCAGAGTGCCCCGGTCCCATCGAGGAAATGGCGCATTTGCGCGCTCATGTTTCCGAAGCGGGTGGGGGTGCCAAACAGGATGGCGTCATAGTTTTCTAGATCCTCGACGCGGGCTAGGGCCGCCGCTTGCGTGGTTTTGGCGTGCATGGCAGTCAGGGTTTCGGCCGACATAAGTTCCGGAACCCGTTTGATGTCGACTTGGGCCCCTGCGACCGTGCGCGCGCCTTCGGCCACGGCCTCCGCCATACGCTCGACATGACCCCAGGTGCTGTAGTAAAGGACAAGAATGCGGCTCATAAATCACCTCCATAGGAAAAACGCGTTATGATCGTGTTTATAACCGATTGTGGTTATTCTTGGGAAGTAGGGATTGGAAAGTAACTATGGAGACACACTCCTCTTGTCCGGTCGACGCCGTTTTGAAACTTTTGGCGGGCCCCTGGACCACGCATGTTTTATGGGCGCTTCAAACCCATGGCACCTTGCGATTCGGGGCCTTAAAGCGCGCCATCCCCGGTGTTTCTAGCCGCCTTTTGACCGAAAGGTTGCGCAGGCTCGCGCGCGCCGGGTTTGTCGAGCGCGCATTCGTCGCGACCGTTCCCCCTCAGGCCTCCTATAGCCTCAGTCCGCGTGGGCGGCGCTTAGGCGAAGTGTTGGCGCAACTCCAGCCTATTGTGAGCGAATGGAATCAGCAAGAGGCCTCGAAGGAAGCGCATGTCTCGGGGCCGGAGGGGGTAGCGCTAGACGCGTGGGACGATCGTGTCTTGGCGCAGGAAGGCGGCGGGAAGTGACCATGGCCGATATGGGGCTGATCGCAGGCTTTGGCTTGGCGGCGCTCTTGGCAGCGCTCCTCTGGTGGGGCGCGGAAGGACGAAAGCATCGGGCCGAACGGGCCCATATCGAGGAGGAGGAGCGCCTGCACGCGCTTATTGCGGGGCTTGAAGAAGAGCTTGCCTGCGCGAAAGAGGAAGTCGCGGGTCTGCGCGTGGAGCGCGCCCGGCAAGAGGAGCGACTGCGTTACGAGACGCGGATGCAAGAAGAGCGCTTGGCCGCCATACGCGAGGCCCAGAAGACCGCGAGCGAGGCCTTTAAGGGCCTATCGCAGGATGCCTTAGCCCGCAATAACGAGCTTTTCTTGACGCTGGCCCAGGAGCGCTTCCGTCATCTCGCGCAAGGGGCGGCCGCCGATCTGGGGGCCCGCGAGCAGGCCGTAGCCCATTTGGTGGCACCCGTTTTGGAGCGCTTGAGCAAGGTCGACACGCTCATGGCGCAGCTCGAACTGAAGCGCGAGGGTGCTTACCAGTCCTTGACCGATCAAGTTCGCGCCTTAATCGAGAGTCATTTGCCGAAACTTCATAAGGAAACGGCTAACCTCGTCCAAGCCTTGCGTCAGCCTGCCGCGCGCGGGCGTTGGGGCGAGATCCAGTTGCGTCGTGTCGTGGAAATGGCCGGTATGCTGGGCCACTGTGACTTCCTAGAACAAGTGCATAGGGAGGATGACGAAGGACGCGGCTTGCGACCCGATCTTTTGGTGCGGCTCCCAGGGGGTCGCTGCGTTATCGTAGACGCGAAGACGCCGGTCGATGCTTATTTGACGGCCATGGAAGCAGATGATGAGGCCAGCCGGGCGGTCGCACTACGCCGCCATGCCGCACAATTACGCACCCATGTAGGTCAGCTCGCAAAAAAGGCGTATTGGGAGCAGTTTGCGCAAAGCCCTGAGTTTGTCGTGATGTTTGTGCCAGGCGAGGTGTTCTTTAGCGCGGCCTTGAAGGAAGACCCCTCGCTTATCGAATGTGGCGTGGAGCAGCGGGTCATTCCGGCGAGCCCCACCACCCTTATTGCCTTGTTGCGCGCGGTGTCGTATGGCTGGCAGCAGGATACCGTGGCGCGCAATGCAGAAGAGATCGCAGCGCTCGGGAAGGAGCTCTATAAGCGCATACATGTGCTGGGTCGTGTGTTTGCGGATGTGGGGACCAAGCTCCGTGGTTCGGTGGAGTCCTACAATAAGGCGATAGGCACACTGGAGGCGCGTGTGCTGCCACAAGCCCGTAAATTCAAGGAGTTGCGCGCAGGAGACGAGGGAGATATCCCGATCCTGGAGACGCTTACGGAAGAGCCGCGCCCCTTAACCGCTCCGGAACTCGGGGACTCGTGACCGCTCATTGAGTTTCGGGTAGACTATCGACACTGAAAGAATCGATCCAGCCCACTTCATTTCGCTTTTATCAAGCCTAGGATTCCCGTGCTCTCCACTACCCAACTTACCATGCAGTTTGGGGCCGCGCCCCTCTTTGAGAACGTCTCCGTTAAATTTGGATCCGGACATCGATATGGCCTTATCGGGGCCAACGGCTGCGGAAAGTCCACGTTTATGAAGATCTTGGGCCGCGACCTGGAGCCGACGTCGGGTCATGTCGCCTGGGACGTCGATGAACGGCTCGGTAAGCTCAAACAGGATCAATTCGCTTTCGAGAGCTACACGGTTTTGGATACCGTGATCATGGGCGATGGCGATCTGTGGCGGGTCAAGGCGGAGCGCGATCGCATCTATGGATTGAGCGCCATGAGCGAGGAAGACGGGATGCGCGTGGCGGAATTGGAGGCGGAGTTCGCCGAGCGTAATGGTTACACGGCGGAAGCGCGCGCAGCCGAGTTGCTCACGGGCCTGGGCGTGCCCTTGTCTCAGCATGCAGGTCCTATGAGCGCGGTGGCTCCGGGATGGAAGCTGCGGGTGTTATTGGCGCAGGCCTTGTTTTCAGACCCCGACATCCTCTTATTGGATGAGCCCACCAACCATCTTGATATCCACACCATCCGGTGGCTCGAGGAACTTCTCGTCGCGCGCCGCAGTACGATGATTATCATCTCCCATGACCGCCATTTCCTCAATCAGGTCTGCACCCATATCGCGGATTTGGATTATGGCGAGGTCCGGATTTACCCCGGCAATTACGACGAATATATGACCGCCGCGACCGAGGTACGGGACCGGCGATTGGCCGATAACGCCAAAAAGAAGGCGCAGATTGCCGACCTCCAGGCGTTCGTGAGCCGCTTTTCGGCCAACGCCTCCAAGGCCAAGCAAGCGACCTCGCGTGCCCGGCAAATGGATAAGATCAAGCTCGAAGAGATCAGGCCCTCGAGTCGAGTCAGCCCTTTCATTCGTTTCGAGATGGAAAAAAAGCTCTATCGCCAGGCCTTGGAGACGCATGCCTTAAGCCAGGGCTTTGATCGACCATTATGGACAAATCTGGAGCTGTATTTGGGCGCGGGGGCGCGGGTCGGGGTAATCGGCGCGAACGGAGCCGGCAAGACGACTTTCTTACGGACGCTGGTGGGCGAACTGACCCCGCAGCGGGGCGAAGTGCGCTGGGCGGAGGGGGCGCGTGTGGGGTATTGCGCGCAGGATCATGCGGCGGACTTTGCCGAGGATACGGATTTGTTTTCCTGGATGAGCCAATGGGCGCCGGGTCAAGAAGAGCAGGCGATTCGCGCCGTCTTGGGTCGGATGTTATTTTCACGGGATGAGAGCGCCAAGTCTGTGCAGGTTTTATCCGGCGGTGAACGCGCACGCATGATTTTTGGTAAGCTCATGCTTCTGTCGCCGAACGTATTAGTGCTCGATGAGCCGACCAACCACTTGGACATGGAGTCCATTGAAGCCTTGAATTTGGCTTTGGTGCATTATTCTGGCACTTTAGTTTTTGCAAGCCACGATCGCGAGTTCGTGTCTTCTCTTGCCACCCAAATTTTAGACGTGCGAGACGGGGAGATCATGTCTTTCGGAGGCGGGTACGAGGATTATCTTCTGAGTCAAGGCTTGAGTGTGCCGGTACGTTCCGCGGGTTAATAGGAGGGGCGGAACCTGTGATCCCAGAGATGCGGGAGACTGACTGCCTCCAACCCCAACTGCGTGAGATGGGTCAGGAGGGCGGGCAGGACGTGAAAGAGCACCGGCCGTCCGGAGGCATCCAAGGCGCTGCGGCCATCATGCAAGAGGAGGATGGAGCCCGCCGTGAGTTTGTGAGTGAGCCTCTTTAGGATCGCATCGGGGGCTGGATTTTTGGTATCGAAGCCCCGGTGGGACCAGGCGGCGTACTGGAGTCCACGCGCACGAAGGAGGGGGGCTAGCCAGGGATTCCGAAAGCCCGAGGGCGCCCGAAAGAAGCGCGGGGTCTGGCCGCTTAGATCGGCGAGACTTGCCTGAGCGCGATCGATTTCACGGGCCTGGGAGTGCCGACCATAAAGCGCGAATCGATAACTGTGACGGTCACTATGGTTCTCTATGCTATGGCCCTCTTCCACGATGGCCCGGATATGAGCGGGATGGAGACGGGCCTTCTTGCCGATACAAAAAAAGCTGGCCTTGGCCCGATGTTGGGCGAGGATGTCTAAGACCCAGGGCGTAAGCTTCCTGTCGGGACCGTCATCAAACGTGAGGGCCACTTGAGGGCGAGGGGTGTCAACGCGCGTCAATACCGGGCCTACGAGTCCGCAGCGGGGGCACAGACAAGCCGCCGTCAAAGCGCCTTGGGTCATTCCAAGCCAGGCGAGCGAGGCGTCGACGGGAAGGGTGTGCGTCAAAGCGCCCACACCCACGAGTCCGTCTAAGAGGGTTACTGTCTGAAAGATCTGTCGCGCATCCATTTTTAGGGTCGTCTAGTCTCAGGCGAAGGGGGGAAGCGCGAGCGCCGTGCGCCCCTTTAAGCGCCGGGGTGGGTTAGGATAACACGAGGAGTCTTGTTTTGGGCGCTACCCATGATGTCTTGGGATGGATTTCAGGAAGCACGGTCGTGGTCGGATTTGAGATGATGTACATATATGCGCATTGAGTACCATTCGATAGATAAGCTGTCAGAGTTCGCGGAGCGGCCCGATGTCTTGGGTGTGATCACCTATGGAACGGTGCCCCGTTGGACGGGTAAAGCCCCGGTAGCGGCGCTGTCGTTGCGGCCCGAAGGGCCTGCCCTGTGCGAAGTCATACAAGGGGCGCAAGCAATGTACGGGCAGGACCGGGGGGTCTGTTACGGGCATGATGGCCAATGGCTCTTTGCAACCATCACCGTGCGGGAACCAGGCGGGCTGAGAGCCGCCGCCATGGACGCCTATCGCGATATTTTGGCCGTGATCGGGTCGTTGGGTTATCCCTGCTTGATTCGAGCGTGGCAGTATTTTCCGGATATTCACGTCTGCGAGGAGGGCCTGGAGCGCTATCGGCAATTTAATAAAGGGCGCCATCAAGCCTTCGAACCCTACTTCGCGCAGGGGGGCCTGCGCCCTGCCGCGACCTGTATCGGCGGCGCAGGCCCAGGCCTCTCGATTTACGTTTTGGCCCAAAAGAGCCCAGGTGTGGCGATCGAGAACCCTCGGCAAATGGCGGCTTACCGCTATCCTGTGGTCTATGGGCCCCAAGCGCCGGATTTCGTGCGCGCGATGAAGGTCGAGGCGCACGAAGGGGCCTTGCTTTGGATATCGGGCACAGCCGCGATCGTAGGGCATGAGAGCCAGGGGATCGGTGATTTCGATAGGCAGGTGCAAGAGACGTTCGCAAATCTAGATGCCGTGCTGGCGCGTGCGGATCTGGGGCCGCATCCGGAAATCATGGCCACGAAGATCTATGTGCGCAAACCGCAATCGCTAAAAGAGGTTCCGGCACCGTGGCGGCAATCGGCAACCGTGATACTGGAAGGGGACATTTGTCGTGCGGAACTCGATATCGAAGTCGAGGCCGTCGTACGGGAAGATCCGCTTCGGATCACGGCTCTTCGTACCGCGGGCAGCTAAGTATGGTCGAGGGTACAGCGCAACGGGGGCGGTTCGGCCGTTTATGAGGAGGTCTCAGGCCCTCGCGGCGGGCGTTTTCATTCTCGCTCTTTGTGCCAAAGGGGGTGCGTATGCCAGCACTCCCCCTACGGCGCATTCTCGCCTGGGGCTTGGGCTTGCCTTATTTTTTGCGCCGGCCTATCCGGCATCCGATAGTGAACGATTTTTCGTCTACCCCTATCCGTATTGGGATTATAGTTCCCCGCGGCTCCATCTCCATCATGAGCACGTTCGCGCGCGATGGGCGCACGATGCGCGCCTTAGCGTGGGTTTGGGGGCCAATGGATCGCCGCCCACGCAGGCCGGATCCCCGAGTGCGCGCACGGGCATGCCTGCGCTTGCGCCTACCTTTGCGCTCGGTCCCGATGTGCGTTATAGGCTCTGGTGGCACCCATGGGGACTCAAGACGGCGTTGGGTGCCCGAGTGCGCTATCGCCTCGCCGTGAACGGGGGTGTGCGGACGGATGGTCTGGGTACGAGCGCTTCGGGTTTTCTTGAGTGGCGCAGTCCGCCGGGACGAGCATGGCCGGTCGTGGTGAGTGTGGGCCCGGTATGGCGGAGCGCCGGTGTGAACAACTATTTTTTTGGCGTGAAATCGGCTTATGCGCTCCCGGGTCGCGCCGCTTATGATGCGCGCGGGGGGTATGCGGGTTTGCGCCTAAGCGGGGCGATTAGCGTAAAAAGTGGCCCCATGCGCTATTCGCTCTTTGGGCGCTATCGCAATTACCAGGGGGCGGTCTTTAGGGACAGCCCCTTGTGTAAGGCCTCGAACACGCTGATTCTAGGGCTTGCCGTGGTGTGGGTTTTCTTCGACTCCGCGGGTTAATGGCCATTTTGGTCTAAAGTGGGACGCCGAGTGACTTGTCAGTACCGGGTTGGTGTGCAAAGCTCTTGTTTTTTGAGACAATTTAGGGGATATGGTGACAGTAAATACGCAACAAACCGAATTTGAGCAAGAGATCGCGCGACTGCTTGTGAGTAGTTTAAATCTTGCTATTGACCCTAACACCATTGATCCACAAGCCCCCCTTTTTCGGGAAGGCTTGGGTCTCGATTCTATCGATATGCTGGAGATTGCGCTGGCCATGTCCCAACATTTTGGCATCCAATTGCGATCCGATGACCCCGATAACGCGACCATCTTCGCGTCTTTGCGGGCGCTTGCAGGGGTCGTCGTATCGCGCCGAATTTAAGGGCAGGCTTAAAGGGCGCGATCATGGCGAGGGCGTGGTTTGAGAAGCGCGAACGAGGCAGCGCGTGGCTCCTCGCCCGAGCTCGTGTGCTTGCACTTTGGATGGGGCGGACCCCGGCTCTGGGGTTTCTGTGGCTCGTCACCGTGTACTTCTACGCCTTTTCGCGCGATGGTCGTGCCGGTATCCGCGCTTATTACGAGCATTTGTTGGGAAGGGCGCCCGGTGCCAGGCGAATTTTTCATCATTATTTCCGTTTTGCCCAGACGATATTGGATCGCGCCTATTTATTGGCGCGGCACAAAGACGCCCCCCGGTTATTGATACGCGGGTTTGATGCGATTTACCCAAGCCTCGTTGAAGGGGGTGGGGCGATTCTCTTGGGGGCGCATTTAGGGAGTTTCGAAGCCGCGCGGGCGGCCGCTTTCGAGCACCCCGAGCTTAAGATTCAAGTACTCATGGACGCTGAAATATCGCGCAAGTTAAACAATGCGATGTCGGTCTTATGCCCCGGGATGCATGAGTCGGTGGTGTCGCTAGGCTCGCCTGCCGCGCTCTTGCGCGTAAAGGAGACGCTGGCGCAAGGGGGACTGGTCGGTATGATGGGCGACCGTGTTCGGCCAGATGAGTTGACCTACCGCCAGGATTTTTTGGGCGATGAGGCGCTCTTTCCGTTAGGGCCCCTCCGATTGGCCGCGGCGTTGCGTGTCCCGGTTTTCTTTTTTGCCTCGACCTACCGTACGGCCGTTGATGGATCAGCCACCTATGAGGTAGTATTCGAGCTGCTTTGCGGTCCTGCGCCCGGAATCGACGGGAGGACCCAATGGCTGCAGGAGCTTGGGAGACGCTATGTGGCGGCCCTTGAGTCGCATTGTCGGATCGTGCCGGACAATTGGTTCAACTTCTATGATTTTTGGCACCCCCAGATTGGCCAGCCGTTGGTTGTGGATTGGTCTGCTCAGCCTGCCCGCCGTGGCAGTGGCGCGTCCGTGGACCGTGCCTACCCTGTTGAAGACCTTAAGTCACACGACGAACCATAAAGTTCGCTTTATCGAAACCAATCATATTGCTAGCCTAAACCGTCCCGTCCATATGCACGGGACCATGAAATATATACCGCCTGACACCTTGGTCATGACGCAGTCCGGCGCCCATAAGGGCGTCTATCGGATCGTGGGCGATCGTTTATTCGTGAATGATGCCGCTCGTGGGGTTCCGGTTCGTCATTACCCGGCCGTGATGGCGATCGTATCGGGGTTTGAGGGGCTTTTGAGCGGGAACTATGCGCTTTTGGCCCATGATTTCAGTACGCGTCTCGAAGGGCGGCCGGAGGCATGGCGGCTTACGTTAAAGCCGCGCTTGGCATCGCTGAAAAAGGCGTTGATTGAAGTCATCATAGACGGGCGTGGCGGCACCCTAATCCATATCCAGACGCGCGCCCCCAATGGGGATTTTTCGGATATGCATATCCTGCCGTGAGCACAAAGGCCTCAAGCCGTGTCGTCTTGATCCTGTGGCTTGGTCTTATGGCGGCGTTACTGGGTTGGGTGGTGCGCGGCGCCCGCTGGGGCGGGAGCCTCACGGCGTTTTTGCCGAACTCCGGGAGCATCGTCCAGCGCGCGCTCGTACAGGGTCTTCATAAAGGCCAAGCCTCCCGCCTCCTACTGTTAGCCATAAAAGGGGGCACCGAGAACGCGCGTGTATCCACAAGTCGGCGGCTCGCAGCGCTTTTACGTCAGGAGAAATCGTCATTTGTCCTGGTCGCCAACGGCAGCCGGGGCTTAGCGCGCGGGTTTCAACGGTTTCTATTCCATCACCGCTATATGCTGGCGCCACAGGGCCTGTGGAGCGCCGCGATATTGCACCAAGACCTAGAGCGCGATCTCGGGATTCTGGAGTCGCCGGCGGGTCTGAACGCGGGGGAAGTTTTGGCCGATCCAACGGGGGCCTTGCTCGCTGCGGTACGACCATGGTCGCATGAATCGGGTCCCCTGCAGCGCCACGGCGTGTGGGTGAGCCGTGACTTAAAATCCGCCTTACTCTTGGTGGAGATGCGCGCGTCGGGGTTTGCGGTAGGGCCTGCGCGCAGCGCAAAGCGGCTCATTGAGCGGGCGTTTCGTCAGGCCTCCGGTGGGGCGCCTTTATACCTGGAATTAGGGGGGACGGGGGCCGTTACGGTGGCGGCCAACGAGGCCGTAGCGCGCAGCGCGCAAATCTTGACGATCATCGATGTCTTGCTGGTGGTCGGTATCTTGTTGTTTGTTTATCGGTCCTGGCGACCCCTTGCGTTAAGCCTCGTGCCGCTCGTAACGGGGGCTGCGGTCGCGACCGCGACCGTGGCCTTGATCTTCCCTGAGATCACGGTAACGACCCTGGGGTTTGGCACGATGTTGATTGGGGTAGCCATGGATTACCCTGCCTATGTGCTCTTACATGTAAGGCCCGGCGAACCTCTAGCCCATGCGGCAGGGCGCGTGTCGAAGGCTCTTTTGCTCGCAGCCGCGGCCATGGTGATCGGGTTTTTGACCATGGTCTTGTCGCACCTCTCGGGGCTTGTGCAGCTCGGTGTTTTTGCCGGCACAGGCCTTGTGACAGCGGCCTTGGCGGCCCGATTCCTACTACCCCTTATGATGCCGGTAGGGCGTTTCGGCCGGGATTTTTCGGTTTGGGCGCAGGCCGCGCAAAAGCTTTTGCGCGGGACGCGACGGATGCGCTGGGGTGTCGTGGTCATGGCCGTCTTGGCCGCTGGGTTTCTGATACAAAGGGGTGCGGGTGTATGGGATAACCGCTTGTCGGCCTTGAGTCCGGCCCCCCGGTCTTTGATGAAGGAAACCGGGCGACTGGCCCGTGAGTTCGGGGTGCCTGGGCTCTCGTCGCTCTTGGTTGTGGTGGCCCAGGACCATCAACAGGCGCTCCGGCGCAGTGAGGCGCTGGTACCGACGCTGGCACGCTTACAGGCGCAGCACTCTATCAGCGCATATGAACTGGCCGCCCAGTATCTCCCGAGCGTGGCCACACAGATGCGGCGCAAAGCGGCGCTCCCCCGACAGGCCGCACTGTTGCGGCAATTACGGCAAGCCGCGGCGGGGCTCCCTTTCCATAAGACCGCTTTTAGGCCTTTCCTTCAAGCGGTGGCAGAGGCCCGTCACAGTCCCCCGGTACGCTTGCGCGATGCCCCAGCTGCGGTGCGGGCCAAGGTCGGGGCCTTGCTCATGACGATGTCTGGGAAATCGATCGCGTTCGTGCACTTGACGGGTGTTACGGACCCATCTCGGATCGCGCGGGCGATAGCGCGTGCCCACGTCAAAGGGACGCATTTTGTGGTGGTCAAGACCGCCGTGGGCCACCTTTTGACGCGTTATCGACGTGCCTTGTTATATCGTTCTTTGGAGGCGGCGGTTCTGATGGTGCTCGTCATCGCTGTGGGCTTAGGTTCGATCGCGCAGGCGGTTCGTTTATGTGTGCCGATGGGGGCCGCGATCTTGACGACATGCGCAGTCTTAGTCGCGTGGGGGCCTGGTCTGACCCTCTTGAACGTCGTCGCCTTATTGCTCATCGCCGGCCTCGGCATGGGGTATGCGCTCTTTCTGGGCGATAATGGCCTCATTGCCGAACCGCAGGCGTCGGCGCCGTGGGTGTGCGCGGCCACGACCATTACCGGGTTTGGCGTTATGGCGTTTTCTTCCGTAGCACTTCTGCAATCTGTGGGACTGACCGTCAGCATAGGGGCTTTTTTGGCATTGATTTTCACAGCGTCATGGTCGTCCGAGGGTTCGCATCGGGCGCAGCGGGAGCGCTATGTCGGGTCTTGAGCTGATTATTACCCGATATACGCTGGTAAGCGCATTGGGACGTGGCGCAAAAGCACAGCTTAAGGCCCTCAGGGCCAATGCATCCGGCCTGCGTATGCGTTTGCTCGCGGGGGGGTTGCCGGTCGCTTTAGGGGAGGTGTGCGGGTTGGAGGATGTCATCATACCCGCACATTTAAGCCGTTACGATTGCCGTAACAATCGGATCGCGGCTTTGGCCTTGGAGACGGATGGTTTGGCGGAAGCGGTGGCGCAGTGCGTCAGGTCCTTTGGGGCGGATCGTATTGGTTTGGTCGTGGGGACCAGCACATCCGGTATCGCCCAGACGGAAGCGGCTTATCGTGATTCGGAGTTTGGGCAAACGGGGGCTTTGCGCGGGGATTTTCCGTATCGCGAGACGCATAACGTCTTTTCCTGCGCGGACTTCACACGACGGTATCTCGGGCTTAAAGGGCCGGCTTTTGTGATCTCCACGGCCTGCTCTTCGAGCGCCAAGGCCTTTGGTACGGCGGCGCGACTCCTTCGTTCCGGCAGTTGTCGGGCAGTGGTCGTAGGGGGGGTCGATAGCCTGTGTGATACCACGCTGTATGGGTTTCAGTCCTTGGGTCTACTCGCCAAAAAAGGCCCTAAGCCTTTTAGCGCGGACCGTGACGGGATCGGTATCGGCGAGGCGGCGGGTTTTGCGATCGTTATGGCGGCCGAGGATGCGCAGACCGGGCTCTATGTGGCGGGTATCGGTGACAGTGCCGACGCCTACCATATGACGGCCCCTCATCCCGAGGCATTAGGGGCTCGTGCCGCCATGGGTGGCGCGCTCACGCAAGCGGGATGGACCGCGTCACAGCTCGATTATATTCATCTTCATGGCACGGGCACGATACACAATGATGCGGTTGAAGACTTGGCGATCAGGCAGCTTGACTGTGCCGCGATTCCCGCCAGTTCCACGAAGGGGGCGATAGGGCACACGCTCGGTGCCGCGGGCATATGCGGGGTGGTGCTCACCGCGGAATGCATGCGGGGGGAGTGGATAGCCGGCACGACCTCCACCGAGGCGCGTGATCCCCTTTTGGGTTGTAATTTGGTGCTTTCAGGCCGCCCGGGACGAATCAACCGCGCCCTGATCAACACCTTTGGGTTTGGGGGGAGTAATTGTTGTTTGGCCCTGGAGTGGCGCCCATGATCGTTTATGTAGCCGGCATTGGGGTTTTGGGGCCAGGGCTTGAGGATAACCGGCAGGCCATGGAGATACTAGGCGGAGATCAAGAGGATCTTCGCCTGCCTGTGCGTGCGCCCGAGGCGCGTGGACTGGCCCCCAATGAGGCGCGGCGTTGTCCTACCACGGCGCGTTATGCATTAGACGTAGGGCAGCAGGCCTTGAGGCAGGCCGGCTGGGAGGCAGACCATGTGGCGACGGTCTTTAGTTCGGGGAGCGGGGATCTTGAGATCCTCGACAAGAATTGCCGAGCCTTGGCCCATCCACTCCCGGCCTTGTCGCCTACGCTCTTCCATAACTCCGTTCATAACGCCGCCGCAGGCTATTGGGGCATCGCCACCGGATCGCACGCCGCCACAACCAGTCTCTCGGCTTACGATGATAGTTTTGTCGCGGGGCTTTTAGAGGCCTTGCTGTTAGTTGCGCCCGGGAACCCCTGCCTTTTGGTCGCATACGACATCCCGGCCCCTCCGGCCTTGGCCACCGTGCGCCATGTCTCCGCCCCGTTCGCCGTCGCTTTCGCGCTGACCGCAGACCGGCCACCAGATCATGCGATCCGTCTCGATTGGCGTTGGGAATCGCAGGGCGCGGGCCTTGCGCCGTCTCCGTTGGCGGGCGACTTAGAAGCGCTTCGCTTATCCAACCCGGCCGCACGTTCTTTACCGCTTTTATGGCATATGGCGCGGCGCATATCAGGCTTCGTAACGCTGCCCTATCTGAACGACGGTAGGCTGCAAGTCCATATCACGTGTGACGCCTAATCGGCGTTTGTGAAAACCGCCCGCCACGACGCCCGAGGGGTGGCGCTGCCTGTTTAGCGCGTTTTAGTGATGGCCTTTTGCGGTATGGCCTTTCACGGCATGCCAAAACGCGATACCGCCGGTTTTTGCCGCGTGCCCAATAGTCAGGCCCACTTTTTTGGCCGTGTGTCCGATCGTCAGTCCGGCGTGCTTGGCCTTGTGGCCCACATCACGGGCCGCAGAGCCGAGCACATGACCAATATGGCGCGCTTCATGATTGATGTTGGCTTGGGCCGGACGGGGCCCCACCGTAACAGCGCCTATCAGGATAAGAGTGCCGATGAGGAATCGAAAGCGGTTCACCCGCTTGTGGGTCTCTGTCATTTCGGAGGGTCGTGTTGAGTGTGACATCGCCTTTTCGCGCCGCGTTTTGATGAAGCGTAGTGTAGCAGAATGGAGCGGTGAGAGGGAGGGAGACCCAAAAGGGCGGCGCCGGCGAAAGACGGAAGAAGCCCTTCTATCCCGGGTCGAGAGATCAGCCAAAGACGAGCTGCTTCCTCCTTTTTGCCTCTGCCAGAGGAGGGCCCCGCAAAAGCCGCTTGCGGACGGAGGGTAGGGTTTCTATGCTTGAAGCGTTCCCCTCGGCCGATGCGGGAGGCCTGTTACACCGATCATGTCCGTTGCGCGCCTATGTAGGGCTCGTTATGAGATGTCAGACGGGATTTTTGTAGTCTTCTGTCCGGTCGGTATTTATACAATCACCTATGGAGGATTTATCGTATGGCGGAGCGTATTCAAGCATGGGCCGCGCCGGGCCCGTCTCAGGCCTTAGCGCCCTTTTCTTATGATCCGGGACTCCTGGGTCCCGACGAAGTCGAGATCAAAGTAGACTATTGTGGCCTCTGTCATTCCGATTTGTCGATGTGGGAAAACGAGTGGGGTCGTTCCGCCTACCCCTTGGTTCCCGGCCATGAGGTGATCGGACGCGTGAGCGCGTGCGGGTCGCGCGTCCATACCCTCAAGGAGGGCGTGCGCGTTGGTCTGGGATGGTTTGCTAGGAGCTGCATGCATTGCGCGCATTGTCTCTCGGGGGATTATCATTTGTGCCGCGAAGCGCAGGGCACCATCGTGGGCCGGCACGGCGGTTTCGCGGATCGAGTCCGTTGTCATTGGGCATGGGCCGTTCCGGTGCCAGACGCGCTTCCTTCCGACAAGAGCGGGCCGCTCTTTTGTGGCGGTATCACGGTTTTTAGTCCGCTCATGGAGTTTGGCGTTCGGCCCATCGATCGTGTGGGCGTTATTGGTATTGGCGGGCTTGGGCATCTCGCCCTTCAGTATGTGCGCGCATGGGGGTGTGAGGTGGTCGCCTTTACATCGCGACGTGGCAAAGAGGCCGATCTTCAGGCCCTGGGGGCGCATCGGGTGGTTGCGAGCACCGAAGAGTCTGCCCTAGACGCGCTCGCCGGTTCGCTTGATTTCTTGATCGTCACAACGAACGCTCCGCTCGATTGGCCCCGTTATCTGGGGATGCTCGCGCCTCGCGGGAGACTCCATTTCGTTGGTGCCGTGTTAGAGCCCCTTAATATACCCGCCTTTGGGCTCATTTCAGGTCAAAAAGAAGTATCGGGCTCGCCTTTGGGGCGCATTACCACAGTCAAGGATATGTTAACTTTTTCTGCGCGTCACGGGATTGCCCCGGTCGTAGAACACTTTCCCATGAGCCGAATTAATGATGCGTTTGACCATCTTCGTTCCGGAAAGGCTAAGTTTCGCATCGTCTTAGATGCGGATTTTTAAGTAAACTCTCATAGTATGATGGTATTCCAAGCCAAAGCATCCGATGCCGCTTCGCTCTTGTCTCGTCGCTTACGTGAATGGTAAGGTAAGAGAAGATTTCTCGGTGCCTGACGTTTCGAGATAAGCGAAGTCGGAGTTTATGCAAGAGAGTTTGCGGATTCTTTCGAAGGGCGATTTAGTCGATCTGGTAGAATTGTCGCGTACTATCGCGCAGGCTTACGATGCGACCCAAGCCAAGACGGCATTGGATAAAATTCGTTCGCTGTTGCCGGCCGAGTCTGTCGTATCGATACGCATAAAAGGGCGTGCGGACCTTGGTGTCCAAGCGGTGACGGGCCTCGTTAACGCGGGTTATGACGCGGAGTGGCTCAGTCTCTACGAGAAGCGACGTTACGATCGCGTCGATCCCGTGTTGAGTCGATGTTTGGCCGATCCGGGAGTTCAGGTCTGGTCCCGGGTGTTTCGGCAATCCAAGGCGAGGGCGGAGCAAAAGTTCATTGCGGTTTGCCGGGATTTCGGGCTCATCGAGGGGCTCACGGCGGGCACGGCAGGTCCACGAAGTGAGGCGACCATCCTCTCATTGCGCGGCCGGGAGCTTGCCCAGGCGGATCGCCATCAGGTCATCGTGCAAGCCTTGGCGCCCGTTTTACATAACATGATGTTGCGTATCTCGCGTGATCCGGTGGAGAGCGGTGGAGCGCAGGTGGGCATCCTGACGAGGCGCGAACGCGAGGTTTTGTCGTGGATTGCGCGTGGTAAGACGAATTGGGAGGCGGCGCGCATTATCGGCGTGAAGGAACGAACGATCGCGTTTCATTTAGGGAACACCATGCGCAAGCTCGACGCTTATAATCGAGCGCAGGCGGTGGCGCGCGGTTCGTCTTTGGGGCTCATATAATTCCTTCTGGATCGGATTCGTCGACATCTTACGGTAGGTGGAATGGACCCCGACGCGTAAGTGGCCTTGGCGCGCGGGGTTTGGCGGAAGCGGGGCTTTAAGGGTTCGCGGCGCTTACGTTTGGGCGTCGAACGAAATGACTGCGGAGGACGCGGGAGGGTTGCGATCCGATCCGGGACCGAACGCTTTGATGGGCCGATGTGGCAAGATCCGAGGTATCAAAGCGGATGACTCATAGGGCCCCTTACGAGAGAGAAGGACTGCTACGCATTCCGGCCCATCCGCCATGCGCTGGCTGCGACCCAACGTCTGGCAGGGAAGGCCTTGACGCCAAAGGGCCTTGAGGTAGCGGGTCTCTACGACGAAATACAACAAATGAATATCCTCGCGCGTGACCCAGTGGTATAGACCCTTATAGAGCAGCCTTGCAATCAGGGCCGCATGCCATGGGGGTATGCCGGCCGCAAGGGTGGCTAGGCGCGTAAGTTCTATGACGTGAGGTCCTTTTTGTAAGCAATAGCCTGGGTCTAGCAGAGACCGAAACTCTTGTTCGAGCATGAAAGACCCCGTGCCCGGAAGGATGCGTACAACACCCAAGAGCCGTTCGGTTTCGTTAAAGACGCCAAGCGAGATCGCGTGGCTGTCGTAATCGTCGATCTCCAAGTCATTGGCATATCCGAGGACCCATCTGAGCCTTCGGCAATAGATGGTGTGGCGGAGGCGAAAGGCTTGCTCGTGTTCTTTTGGTCCTTGGATGACGCGTACGGCAAGCCCCGCTTCCTTGATAAGAGGAAGATCGCTCATGGCAAACTCCTTTGTATGGTAGGACCCATACATAGCGGAACGATGCGCGGCTTTGACCCCGTATTACAAAGGGGATGGGGGAAGTGCTCGGTGGATAAAGACGGGTAGATGGGGCGAGGTCTGGGGTTTAAGAGGGCGGTAGGGGCTAGGGCGTACGCGCCGGAGGCGATCAAATAAGCGATCAATATCGATCCAGCTAGGCCTCCCGCGGCCATTCCAAAAGAATAAAAAAGGGTATGGCCCTGGATCGGGTCTCTAAAAGGAAAGATTTTTCTGGCCGTGTGACAGGCGCCATTCGCGCCCGCGGAGGCCAAGAAGGACATACCGACCCATGGTATGGTGTACCAGGTGGTGTTGAGTGTTTGCTAGCGAAAGAGAGGGCATCGCGATAAACATAAGGAACCACACGCCGGCATAGGTAAACTCCAATATCCCCATTGGGTCGTTACCGGCAAGAGCGGGGTTGCCACGTCAGAGACTCGCGTCGCTTGCCGGGAGATCCGATAGCGCACAAGGAAAAATAGGCTATTCCTAGTGCGGAGCAACAGGAATAGGCCGGAATGATCGCTCGGCGGGCGATAGCACCGCTCATTGCCGGCCGCATGGCAGGTCACCACCCCCTGAACCGCTAGGCGGTTCGCTGTACGTGCAGGGCAACAGGCGGAGCACTACGGCGCATTCCGGTAGGGAAGGGAATGCTAAAGATATAGAAACAAAGATCTGGGAAGATTACCATGCATTCACCGCTGGATCAGGATGACGTTTGAGGGGCACCACAAATAGGAACAACACGATGGGGACGTATATGGTTTTCGCGACGGGACACCTTCGTATCCGGCTCACCGGAATCCGCAGATGCGGGTTTAACCCAGTTTGCCCCTGGCCTCATAGGCGTACTGCATCCTGTCCAAGCCGCCCATCGGATCGTTGCGACGATAGGAACCGACGAAAAGCGGGGTTTGGGCCCCGTGCGCAGCGTGGCAGCGTTTATTTGAGTTACGCATTGCTAGCCCTTGCGGTGATGCTAGCGGGCGCCCTGCTTGTGGGCGTCGACAAAGCCTTCGCACTCCTCCTGCCGATTGGCGTGCTGGTGTTCTTTCTGCCGAATCTCGCGGGATTGTGGGCGCGGTTCCGGTTGGGACGAGAGTTCCGGCGGCGGCTTACAACTGCTCTTGGTAACAACTTCGAACAAGCGCTTGTGCTGCAAAACGAATTGGGCGGCAACGAGGCTCGCGCCGTCTGGTTTGATCCGTCTCATGGGAGGCTCGGCTTCCTGTCGAGCGATAGGGATTCGCTACTCGAAAACATAGCGGCGCTGCGCGGCGTGCGCGCCGTATATGTCGGAGAAACGCATGCCATTTCGTTTCATCAAGGCCAGATGCGCATTCCGCCACGTTACCTCATGATATTTGAGTTTGAAAATGGCCATCTTTTCGAACTTGTCACGAGGAAACGCAGCCGAATGCATCAGTGGGTCGAATCGCTACGCCCGCATATGGGTGATCGGCTCGATACGCGGGCCATCGATAAAACAATATAGCGAGGGAGTATCGCGTAGCGGGGCGCTTAACCCCCCGTTACGTGCCTGCCCGTGGCAGGCAGCGTTTAGGCCTGCCTTGCGATCTTGGCTTTTGCCGATTGTGGAAAGGGCGTAATGATCGGCTGCGAACGCCAGGCGCCACTTGCGGGGTGGACGCGGGCGTTGTTTTTGCGATGGGGCGACTCGGGATTCCCGTAGCCCTCAAACAAGGACGACCGCCTCTTGTCGCGCCGGATTGCCTCTCATTTAGGAAAAATGGCCACGCTTAGGAAACTGGATGGACGCCTACGGAGGGACCATGAAAAGACGCCACGCCCTTGTTGAAACACGAGTGCTTTGGAGTTTTGGCTTAAGGGTATTGGTGTTAGTGTGGGGTTTTGCTGGTGGCGCAATGGCGAGTTGCAACGTGTCGCCGATTACAGTGGGACAGAAAGTAACTCTTGCGGGGAAACTGCAAGGGGGGATGGTGGCGATTGGTTCCGAGACAACGGGTTGGCGCTTGGTTTACCGCACCTTGCGGAAGAAAAAGTCCATCGAAGTGGATTTCTCGCATATGGCGGGGGATAAACCTATTGCCCACGCCGATGTTGTGGTGACGGGCGTTATTGTTGAGCGGACTTATATCGAACGTGGCGCGGTTCTTGTTTTAAAGGCGGCGACATGGAAGCTTGTGGGTGCACCCCATGTCGATTGTCGGTCTGGATCGTCATAGGGCGGATCGACGCATTCAGATCGACGCGATGTTTGGGAGATCCGACGTTGAATTCGCCCTAGAACTTGTTGTGATGGCCAGGGAACGCTATGTCCTGGGTAGCTCTGGCGGCGTGCGTGTCCGATACCAAGGTCGAAGTGGCGGCGGTACGCATGGAGGCGCTGATCAACGTCCCGCGTGCCAAGATTGTGATCGAGCCCGTGAGCGTAAATCGCGCCCGTTTGGCGCGGGCGGGCCCTTTTTGGATTTTGCTAAGAGACGCCCTTCCACAGGATTGAATTTTGGGGATTGCTTCGTCTATGCGCTCGCGAAAGCGATGGGAGAAGCGCTGCTTTTTAGGAGAGGATTTTCGCAAGACGGATATTCAGATAGCGATCCCTTTTACCTAAGGGGGATGGAAAACCGGGTGACGGCTCTTTCTATCCTTGCCTCCGTTTGCTTTGGGGTGCTGGGGCATCGAGTCGCCTCCTGGCCGGCCTGAGCGGATATTTACGCGTAAGGTGTGCGTATGGCTTCGTTTCTCGGCCTAATAGGCAAAGCCCAGATCGCCGTGTCTCCCCGACTTCTTACGGGCGCGCGTGTTTTATGGTGCGATGGCAGGATGGCTGAGGTGTCTCGGAGCAGGACCGTAGACGATCCACGCTGCCTCGGGGTTTGCCCCTGCTTCCCAAGTCTCCGCGCTCGGATGCCACCGAGCCTTTAAGTCTCCTACCCGACACTGTACTTTTGGCAAGGCGCAGGTGTTGGGATCTGCGAATAACCGATGGACTGTACCGCTACCTGGCTTATAGGGAAAACCCGGGATAGGCGAAGGCCCCGCGAATCGTTTCAGCATCTTGGTCGGAAACGCCGCTGGCCCGCACGGTGTCGTACCATGTGGCGTCAACCTGTCGCTTCATATCGTCGATGATTTTCTCCGCCTCGTCCTGTTGAAGCAGAAAGCGCGCGCGTTGGGAGAGAATATTTTTCTTATTAGCGTAGCGGCCCTGATCGCCGCAATCCATGGCAAGATCGCGGCGGTCACGGGCGACCACTGGCGAGGGCGTCAGATCGTAGGCAGGCGAGAGCTTCCAGTCTTTCTCGTGGGCAATCACGGCGTGATTGCGTGGATGATCATCGATGTTGGAGATGAGCGCGTTGAAGCAGATTCGGCGGAATAGTTCGCGGGCGTCCCTCCTGGCGTCGGCGACGATGCGACGCAGTTCCTCGACTAGGATCACGTAGGACCAGCGCGCGCGCATTTCCAGCGCCTCATCGGCGCGCAGGATTGTGAGGCCACTGACCATGCGTGCGCGTGTGTAGCCATTTGCTGTTTTTTCGCGATCAAAGCGTTTGATGAGTAGGGCATCTTTGCCACCGATCGACTCGATCCGGCTTGGCGACGTCGTGATTCCGCACTCACGGGCTAGTCGTAGCATGGCGTGCTCGACCCTCGCACTGTTCCAGCGATCATCCGCGCGGTTGAATTTAGCGACCCAGAGACCGTTCTCGTCTTGAACAACGACTTTTGGGCGCGCACCGCCCATCGAGGTGCCGAGCAGTAGGAGGTCCCGAATCTGCGTGGCCTCAAGATCGTTTGGGAAGTCGTCTTTGATCAGTGCGTCCGCGAGCGTCTGAAGCTTCTCAAGATCGATCGTCTTGTTGAATTTCCGCAGTGGAGCGGGCGGGACGGTGTTCAGACCAAAGCCAAGCGCGCCAGCCCTGTCATCGGGCGACTCCAGAAGATAGTCCATCTCTCCGAACCAGGCTTTGCCGGCATGCTTCTCGATAACGCGGCGGCCCCAGTAGTCCGGTCCGGCATCGCGCAGGGCACTGAAGGTGCCATTCAACTGCGCGGTCTCGTATGTCCGCGTCGAGAGCTTGAGTTCGACGGGATCGATCTCAACCGAGCGCGGATCTTCAAGATACTTTCCGCGATAGACGAATTGCCCGAGGGCGTCGCCTCTCGGGGTTGTTTTCAGCACAAACTTGCCTGCCGTTACCGCAGACAGTTGTCCCGGCAGCGTGATGTAGACAAAGCACTCGGAGGCTGAGGGCCTAGAATTCATTACTGAGGCCTGCGCCCTTGCGGGCACGCGTCCTCTCTTTGGCAAAGACCAAGGTTAGCCCTTGCTCGTCCTGGGCGGGATTCGCGAGATCGTCTAGCGGCCCAAGCAGGTCATAGACCCACAACAGGGCGGCATAGATGCCAATGCCGGTCGAGATCTTGCCCTTTTCTGCATCCATAATGGCGCGGCGCCCCGTTCCGATCTTCTCGGCGACTTCCTCAATCGTGTCGTTCCGCCGAATCCGGGCGGTGCGAAGATTGTTGCCCAGACGCTTGAGCGCTTGTTCGACCGGATAGGGCGGGGCCTGCAGGAGCTGATTGCGCGCAACCATATTCCCTCGAGAGCACGTTAGGCAGGTTAGGATTCTTTGAAGAGCATACACTAAGACGGGCTCCTCTGCAATTAAAGTGCTCGTAAAAGTACTTTAAGCATATTAGCGCGCTCTTAAAAGTACTCCACAAGCATGTGCCAGCCCTCGGTATGCGCGACCAGATCATACGCCTCCCGCGGACTGCGCGCCTTCGCTTCTCCCCCTAATAATAGCGCGCAGCGACAGATGGCGTAGCTCATTGAGTTCAAAGGCGAAGAGTGAGAAGTCCGCTTAGCGAGTTGATGAATGACCAGATTTATCAGAAAGCGCCGTAAAACACCGGCGTTCAGGCCGGGGATATCAGGCGTGCTGTAGTTCTGTTAACGGCGGTCTAAACCCGCGTAAATCTGGCGGTAGGCCGCGGCTTTGTGCTGTGTGACGGACCCTAAAAAAAGCTCGTATGGGTTTTGTGTGGGTAGCCCATAAAAGCCCCATGACAGGGGCCCCGCTAGATAGAGGTCAAGCCTACTTTGTGGGATACTGGCAGCACATACCTGCCTGGCAGAGTGTGGGGGTACGGTACCGGAGTGAACTGGCTAGTTTGGGCCGGTGCCGTGCCTGTTCTCTTCGACACCCCTGTTTTACCGCAGCTCTTCTTTTTTGTCGCATCTGTCCCTCCCTTTTTTTAACGACCCACAATCCGCAGCCGATCCGGTACACAGACCGCTCTCGCATGCGAACACGAGATATCTCAGGAGGTACACCTCTTTTTTGGAAAAGCGCGGCTTATCGCCAGATCGACGCGTTTTTGGACAGCCGTTTACATCGTGGCGCTGTCTGGCGCTTTGTTCCACCTAAACTACGGTTCTTTCATAGGCATGGCCAGCCCGCTCATATCTGGCTCCGGCCACTTCTCGTGCCCTTTCTTTTGGTATCGCTCTGTGCGGCGGTGTGTTCTATTGCGAAAGTCTCTTGCTCTGGTTGCCGCCTAAAAAATCGCTCTGGTTATGGCGCCGGATGCTCTTTTGTTATTTGTGTCTCTCCATTTCACAGTCACCGCATTCTGAGTTAAATAACGACACCAAACCCATAGTAGAGTAGGGCAAGACGGCCCATATAGAACATTCTTGCTGTCGCCTGCTTGCACGATAAATGAATGAAAAGTAAATACATGCCGGCCTTCTAAAAAGACGCGAGATCTTTGTGTGAACGTATGGGATCATGATGAATCCCTTACAAACTGCCGGGGCATTTATGTGTGCTCGCTTGGCAACCGGGGAAAAGTGGCGAATAGCTAAAAGACGAAAGAAATTATGAGATCGCACCTCATCGCGTGTGAGAAACCAGACTCTAATCACGAAGCGGCTTCTCGCCCGTACGCACGATCCAAAAAGTGCTGCTCACAGAAGGCCACGATCCCTGGAAACCCTTTATTGGAAGAGGGCTTAGCCGTCGTACTTATCTTCCCCGTAAAGTTCGAGGATTTCGGGGGGTTTGGGGAACTTGGGGGATTTTTTTGGGGATGAAGTGGGGCCACTCTGAGGTGGAAGAAGGGATAGAAGCGCCCACTCGCAAGTTTACCCGTCGCGCGTTAAGAGCTGAGTGAAGACCCAGGTCTTAAGCGCGGGATCCAGACCACGGACAAAACCCCGAATTTAGGGCGTGGACACCCTATCCGCTTGCGCCGGTTGTATCATGCTGCGATGCAAAAGACATTACGGCTTAGCCTTGGGCTTGGGCATCGCAAGCAGGGTAAATTGCCCGCTTCTTTTTCATTGGTCCGAGAACCGCCCCGCTCGTATCACTTCTCGACCTGCAGCGGGACCCAGCACAACCAATAAGTGTTGCACTGGGTCATATCCCGTCACAACAACGTAATGGCTCAAAATATCCCCTTTGTGCAAATACATGACGATCAAGGGCCGATGCCGATCCAGGTGATAATAAAGTCCGGTCACTTTATGATTGAGCGATCTCTCAAACACCGCCACAAAATAACCGGCTTCCTGTAGCGCGGCTTTAAGGCTTGCCCCCGAAATGCCGGCAGTCTTTTTGGCTTCCTGCAACAACTGTTTGCGTCCCAAAGCGGTCAAGGGTGCGTGGTAATAATCGGTTAAGCATCTCGGCTACCGCAAACCCGCATAGATCTTCTGAGGACTGCTTGTGGTAAGGGACATTCAGTACGATCGCCGCTCTGGCAGCAATTCTCAATATGGCGCCGTGCGGCCAACAGGATCTGTGTAGCTTCACGACCGAATGTCGCTATCGGCATCGCGAACGCCTCCACCAAGGGGGTAAGCCCCCAGTGGATACTCCTACACGCAGGTAGCCCAACATAGGCTCGCTTAAGATACCGATATTTTTAAGCCGTCCCCTGGCGCCGTTTTCTATATCACCTCACATTGAGAATTACTGAAGCCTGGGGGAGGTCCTAGTAAATTGCGGTTCTAGTGATACACTGCGCCAACCCATCTCCTCGCTAATGGATGTCTTGAGTGGCATGCTTATGACGGATCAAGATCGCTGTATCGCGGCACCCGTTACACCCTATAAGACCAAAGATGGCTCGGAGATCCGGGAGTTCTGGCATCCCGATCATCAGGGTCATACTGGCTTGAGCCTGGCGCAGGCGACGGTGGCTGCGGGAACGGGGACGCGGCGTCACAGGCATAGGCAAACGGAAGAGGTGTACCACATTCAAAGTGGCAAGGGTGTCATGGAACGTGGCTTGGAGCGGTTTGCCATCCACGCGGGGGATACCATCGGCATTGCCCCCGGTGTCGCCCATCGCGTCTTTGCCGATCAAGATGCGGCGTTGGTCATCTTGTGCTGTTGCGTGCCCCCTTATCGCCATGACGACACAGAAATCCTCTAAGAGACGGGGCGCTCACGGCGCGGGCAGACGGCGTTCTGCGCCCGTAAAGCGCGGTGCCCGCAATGTCAAAGTGTGGCTTTTCGTCATGTTGTTGATCGGCGTGACGCTCTGTCTTTATCTTCCCTGGAAAGAGATGTGGGTCAATTTTGAGGGCTATAAGTTGTATGCGCCCGTGGAGTATGGGTTTCCTTGGGCGCCGCCTCCCGCGGCCTTTCCTACACCACGTACAATCGACTTCTTACGGCTTACGGAAGAGTGTGGAGTGGCGGTCGTGTTTGGGGCATTGGTTTATTGGCTGCTCTAGAGGGAGCCTTGGGGTCATTTCGTTCTATTACGGAGGAGTGTATGAGGTTACGTGGAATCGGGGCGGTTCTTTGCTTCTTGTGCCAGTCGGCCTGGGCGGCCAATACATGGACGATCGGAAATATTCCCGCCTATTATCGGGGCACTTATGGCACAGGGCAGACGATCGGGATCTTCTATGACCCTACGTTTTTGCAGTACCACACAAAGACGCTTCGTCTTAAGCTTACGATTCCCTATATGTCTGTCTCCAACCTACCAGTAGGGACGACATTGACCAATGGTACGGTTTCGACGCGCACGAGTAGCACAACCACCCAAACGGTAAGCGGTTGGGGTGATGTCTGGTTGGCGGCGCACGATACGGTTATCCCGGAGAGAGGCCTACGTCCCGCGATTGTGCCCTATGCCAAGGTGAAATTAGGCACGGCGCAGGTGAGTAAGGGGCTTGGCACCGGCAAAAATGATTATGAGTTCGGTGTGGGGATCAATACGACGATTGCGACAAATATGTTTCCCTTTGCGCATGTGGGCTATCGATTTGTCGGGAGCCCGGCCGGCCAACAGTTGAGGGATATCGCCACATACGATGCCGGCGTGAGTGTCGCGATCACAAACCAGAGCATTTGGACCTTTATGTATTCCGGCGGACAGTCCGAGCAAAGCGGTTATGCAGGTCCTTCCGACGCGATCGTCGCCTGGAATTATAATGTCACGAGCGCGGGAAGCGGCTTCCAGGTCTATCTTGATAAAGGCCTCAGCAATGGGTCCGCCCAGCTGGGCGGCGGCGTGGGCGGCCAGATCGTCTTTTAGGTCCGTTTTTAGCGCGATAGCGAAGGCCGCATGACAGGCGGCATGCTAAAGGTGGGGGCCGGCGCCATGGGCGGGTGATTGATGATCGGGATTGTGATAGGGGGCGGCCCGCTCGGGTGCGTGCCGCGCCCTTTGTGCGCAGATCCCGGGTGGTCTGGGTCTATGATCGGTATGCGTGGCGCATCGAGCCCGTAATGCATGATGTCGACATGGGGCGTGACATGCACGATGGTCAGATGACCGGCGGCATCGCGCCTTATGATAAAAAAGGCCGGGTGCCTGCCTGCGACGATAGAAAGATCCGCGCCCTGACGCAACGTTCGACCCTCGTAGCGCAAATGTCCACGCACTAAACGAAGATAGCCTGTTACGAGGATCTCGGGCCCCACCGCATTGTCAAGGCCTGCGGATGGACGTACGCGTGTCACAACGGCATGTCCCGAACGGTAATACCCGCGTGCAACCACATAGTCCCCCACCTGGGCCGAGATCGGCCGGCGGCCCGCGAAGACAAATAGGCGATTGCCTAGCGCCAAGGCGTGACGTCCGACCATACGAAGCGACCCGCGCATCAGGAACGTCTGAGGGGCGCTTGGGTGCGTGTGCGCAAGCGCCACGCGTGTGGCTTGCCATTGGCCTGGGGCGCGCGCCAAGGCGCTCACGGCAACATCCATTCCCGCCCGGAGCGATTGCCCGTGATGGCTGCGGGTAAAGCGTGTGAGGGTGTCGCGACCGACATAGACGGTTTGACCCAAGATGCGCAGTCGCAGTCCGCGGGCATGAACCGCTTGTACGAGACCTATGAGCGCATGCTGGACGCGCACGTCCAACGCCACGCTTCGCGTACTTGTTTGGGTACCTGTTATAAAAATCGCATCGCCGCGCCGCAGGCGTCTTTCCTGCACAGGATGGCCGTCTCTCCAATACCGTGTTGCGGGGAGTAACAGGTACTCCGTTCCATTGACAAAAATGCTGCCAAATTTTTGGATGACGCCGAGCGCGCTCACCCCGGTACCGCCTATACCGCCACGTCGTATGCCGGTTCCTCCTATGCCACCCGAGGGGCTCGCGAAGCCCATGAGGGCCATAGAAAGCCCTGCAATCATAAGGAGTCGCCGCCAGATTTTACGCTCTGGTGTCATGGTCATTCTCGCGCACGGGGGAGGGGGCGTCCTCGTAGTAATAAACCCCGATGCGCACGCGCCGCGTATCGGGGTGGTTCTTGTCTTGAGACTCAAAGGGGGTGAGTTCTCGATGGAGGCTCTGAAGAAGGTGATCGGCGAGCGCCTCGATCCGAGGTTTGGCGGCTTCAACCTCGCGCTTCGGAATGGCGTTTAGAAAGAGCGCGCGCTCCAGCAAGGGCGGTTTGTCGTCTAGGTTATGAAAGGCGCAGGCCATATGGTCGCCGACATTTTGAGCCAAAAAACGCAATTTTTCTTCTGGCACGCCCGGTACATAGGCCTCGCGCAAAAGACTGATACGTCCGTCATCTAGAATATGAACGGCCTTGGCCCGGATCAAATCGTCCAAGATCGCGCGGGGGCGCATATCGGCTTTGAGGCGCTGAGCTAGGCTTGCAAAGCTGGGCTCATCGGCGCTGTGGAGGGGGAGGCTACGTAAGGTCCCTGTATGATCGCGCAATGCGGCTGTGGAGGCCCAAAGGGCTATGAGTTCGGCCGCTATATGCGTCTTGCGCGTTATATTTCCTGTTTCTTCCTCGCCATCCACGGCCGCACGGAGACGTTTGATATCTTTGCGGTGGATACCCGTCATGAGACTTAAATGGCTGTCTGTGGGGGGGCGGGCATGGTCTTGGTGCAAGGCTTCCTCGACATAGAGCGTCTTTAAGAGGTCTACGAAGGCCGGTAGCGTAAATCCTTGATGAATGGCGTAGGAAACGAGCGGACGCAGCAACTGACGGATGGTGTTGCGCAGAATCGTGATCATAAGGGGCGTCTTTTATCGTTCGCGACCATGGGGAGAGTATGCCATAAAAAACTTGACGTGGGAAATTTTCCCACTAAGATAGGGATACGTTCAGGAAGAACGAGCAGGCTGGATTCGGGACTTTTTGACTTGAGGAGATGATGAGTATGAGAATGCATATCTTAACGGCCGCTATGGTATCCGCCGCTTTTGGTCTGGGTATGGTGACAGATAGTCATGCCGCAACCGTGCGATTCGCCACAGCGAGTCTGCCCACATTGAGCGCTGTGGCCTTACAGACCCCGGCGTCTACGGCGGTGCAAGATACGACCACCGAGTCGTCGGAACAGACTCCGACCGGGACAGATGGACCCACGATCGAGGGGCCGACGGTCACGGGTCCTCAGGTCCAAGGCCCGGAAGTGACGGGCCCCGAGATCACGGGCCCGGATATTGATCATTCAGTGGCAGGACGACCCGAGATTACGCGCCCGGTCATCGAGCGACCCGAGATCGAGCGTCCTGACATTACGCGTCCGGAAATCAATCGTCCCGAGATCGAACGCTAGATTTCGGTTTGTTGCGCTCGGTACGGGCGGCGCGAGCCGCCCGTACCGTGTGCGTGGTCTCCCCCGGTCTGGCTTTGCGCAACCTTCCTTGCGGCCAAGCGACGCCGCGCAGACCGCGAAGGATTAGGAGGGGACTTGCGCGGTCCTGCCGATAAGACGTAAGAACATAGTATGGGCGCCCCTTACGACCTCCTCTAGCGGACGGTCGGCGCAGGCATCGCCGACACCGAGCGCGCGCGCGATAATCAATTCCCGCACGATACCGACGTAACAGAGCGCCGCGATACGCGCATCCATGGCGGGCACCGTTTTGGCATCCACCCATTCTTGGATGCTCGCTTCGATGTATTCAGTAAAACCCCTCCATTGGTTTTTAAAAAACGTCTCACTGATCTTATCGCCATCAATGATGCTTCTTAACTCGATACGAACGGAATCGACATCTTTAATCCGACTTGTCACGTAGACTAGCATCGTGCGGTAAAGGACCTCATCAAAATCGTCAGGCCCGGCCAAAATAGCATCGAGATAGGCGTCGCGGCTGCAGGCCATTTCATCGAGTACGGCCTTGTACAACGCGTCTTTTGAAGAAAAATGCTGATACAAGACGGCAGGGCTCATCTTGCACGCGCGCGCGAGTTCGTCTACGGAGACGCCGTGTCGGCCTTTGCGCGCAAACAGGACCTTAGCTTGTTTGACGATCAATGCTCGTCGTGCCTCGGCGGTGAGTCTTTTGCGCATTCGATCCCCGTGTTGGGAGTGATGAAGGACGCTCGTGGCCAGAAGACGCCATCCGCGTCCGACCCGGCCTCGTTTGGTGCGGTCTGTGCGCTGACCGAGAGACGCTTTGCGCACACCTGTTCGCATGGTATACCAGGATGGGTTGTGCATAAATGGCTTCACAGACGTCGGTATGAGGGCGCGGGGGTTATCGGAGCAAGCGACCGAGATCGCTTGACAGAGCGGCTTTTCGCGTGCTATTAAATAAACGAGCGTTCATTTACATAGTGCGCCGCGTGTGCGGTGGGGTATCTGTGCCTCATTCGTCCACTTTGCGCCCCATTTTTTTTAAGGAGAAGTTCATGACAAGCCACGCCCCCGTCTCTATATCTGAACCGACCATTACCATGGGTTTAGAGGAGGCTATTCGTACCCGGC
>Ga0307375_10000885_pt1 | contig 34833 bp, 26 predicted proteins | sample TR1MG_FD_202531 | JGI IMG/M metagenome (GOLD analysis project Ga0307375, IMG submission 202531) | Soil microbial communities from Risofladan, Vaasa, Finland - TR-1 | ecosystem: Environmental > Terrestrial > Soil > Coastal area > Acid sulfate soil | place: Finland: Risofladan, Vaasa | collected... | reverse complement strand
GAGAGTTCAGCGGTGGTGAAGTACGTCTTGAAGGCGGCCAACACATCCTCGGAGTTGTTCACGAAATCCAGCACGTAGGTCGTTTTCTTGCCGGGATAGGCGCGGTTCAGGCGTGAAAGGGTTTGCACTGCCTGGATGCCGGCCAGCCGCTTGTCCACATACATGCCGCACAACAGCGGTTGATCAAAGCCGGTCTGGAATTTGTTGGCAACGAGGAGGATCTGGTACTCGTCCCCTTTGAAGGCTTCGCGGATGTCGCGGCCTTTCAGGTTCGGATTCAGGGCGGGACTGTTCTCAGTAAACCCATCCGGGCCGGATTCCTTATCGTTCACCTCGCCCGAGAAGGCGACCAGTGTGCCGATCTTGTAGCCGTGTTCCTTGATATATTTTTCGATCGCCAGTTGCCAGCGTACGGCCTCAAGCCGACTGCCGACCACCACCATCGCCTTGGCTTTGCCATCGAGCAGCGGGGACACGAATTTGCGGAAGTGCTCGATCACCACCTCTACTTTCTGCGCGATGTTGTAGGGATGCAGGCGCACCCAACCCATGATGCCTTTCAACGCCGCGCTGCGATCCACCTCTTTCTCGTCGAGCTCCTTGCCTTCGTGTGCCAGTTTGAATGCGAGGCTATAGGGCGTGTAGTTTTGCAGCACATCGAGGATGAATTCCTCCTCGATGGCCTGACGCATGGAATAGACATGGAACGGAGCCGGCACATTATCCGGTGCCGGTTTACGCGATGGATCAGGGCGAGTGCCGAACAGCTCCATCGTCTTGTTCTTGGGCGTCGCCGTAAATGCGACAAAGGTAATGCCACCGTCGTCGGCTCGCGTTGCCATCTGCGACAGGATGACGTCTTCGTCGCTGATTTCACCCCCGTCGTTCAGCTCGGCCAGCTCCTCAGGGCTCAGCATGGCTTTCAGCTTCGCCGCTGCTTCACCGGTTTGCGAGCTGTGGGCCTCGTCGGCGATTACGGCAAAGTGTTTACCCTGCGTTGCGGCTAGCTTGCGCACGGCTTCCAGTGCAAAGGGAAAGGTCTGAATCGTGCAGACCACGATCTTTTTATCGCCCGATAGCGCCTCAGCGAGCTTGCCGCTCTTGCTGCCGTCCTTGTTGGTAATCGTCGCGACCACGCCGCTGGTGCGTTGAAAATCGAACAGCGCCTCCTGAAGCTGGGCGTCGATCACATTGCGGTCGGATACAACCAACACGGTATCGAACACCTTCTTGTGTTGGGCGTCATGCAGTTCGGCGAGAAAATGCGCCGTCCAGGCAATCGAATTCGTCTTGCCCGATCCTGCGGAGTGCTGGATCAGGTATTTACCGCCCGGCCCATCATGAAGCACGGCCGATTGCAGCTTGCGGGTCACATCAAGCTGATGGAAGCGAGGGAAGATGATCTTCTCGATCTTCTTCTTCGAATCGCGCTGAGCGATAAGGTACCGGCCAAGGATTTCCAGCCAGCTCTCTTTCGCCCACACCTGTTCCCACAGATATGCGGTGCGATGGCCGCCTTGCGGGTTCACCGGATTACCTGCCGCGCCGTCATTGCCCAGGTTGAAGGGCAGAAATACGGTCGCCGGGCCAGCCAGCTTGGTCACCATCTGAACTTCGCCGTTGCTCACCGCGAAATGTACTAGCGCCCCGTTTGGGAAGGACAGCAGCGGCTCGGCGGCCTGGCCTTTGGGCTTCGGGTTACGGTCAAAACGATATTGATCAACCGCGTCGCCGATGCTCTGTGTGAAGTCGGTTTTCAGTTCCGCCGTGGCGACCGGCAGGCCGTTAAGAAATAAACCCAGATCAATACTGTTCTCGTTGTGCAGGGAATAACGCAACTGTCGGATCACCCGCAGCCGGTTGGCGGCGTAGCGGGCGAGGATGTCTTCATTGATGGCCAGCGCCGGTTTGAACTGCGCGAGCATCAGCGGTGCTTTCAGACCCAACAGTTCGATGCCGTGGCGCAGTACATCCAGCGTACCGCGCTGGTCGAGTTGATCACGCAGGCGCGTCAGCAGGGTTTCACCCGCCTGCGCCCCGTGGTTCTTGGTCAGTGTTTCCCAGGCTTTGGGCTGCGTTTCCTGCACCCAGGCCAGTACATCCGCCGGGAACAACGCCCGCGCCCGGTCATAGCCCGCCGCATCGCCCTCGGCATAGAACCAGCCGTGTTCGGCCAGATGTTGGCAAATCTCGGTCTCGAAGCTGATTTCTTTGTGGATGCTCATGCGGGTACCGATCTCAGTTCCGTTGGGTTAATTGTTCCTTGAGCCAGGCTGGGTTCCTACGCTGCGGCAGAATGGCAATCACGCGCGCTACATCACCCACGATCTCGTAATAAATCGCATAGGGAAACCGTTTGGCCAACATTCGGTGATAACCATTTACCGCCCGATGCACACCGGCATGAATCAGCAGCGATTCAATATCGGCCAGCAAGCTATCCCAGAAGTAATTCCCGATTCCGCTTTGCTGTTGGTCGTAAAAGCGTTTACCGGTGTCCAGATCCTGCACCGCCTCGGTCAGAATCTGAATATCACGAACCCTCATTGAGGGCCGCGGGTTTTAAGTTCCGCCAACGAAACAAAGTTCGCCTGTCCAGAGGCGATCTTTTCTCGGCGCGCCTGCACAATCTCCTCGTGCCAAGCGGGTGAGACGGGCTCCTGCGCCGCATGCGTGAGGGCATCCCAAAGGGCTTCCATGGTTTGCAACTGTTCTTGCGTCGTCATCTTTTCAATATCGATCGTATTCATGGTGACTCCTGATCGGGGCTGGCTTAAACAAGGGCACAGACATGAAGCGTACACCATGGCGGCGCGGGACTCACAGAACAGCCTGAGCGACAAACCGGGCCACAAATGGACAGTCGCAGCATCATAACGCGGCCCGCACATCGATCTGGCCGGTAACGGCAGCAGAAATCAGTGCAGTGCGGCGTTCTTGCAGTAGGTCGATGGCGCGCTGGGCTTCGGTGGTGAGGGTGTCAAATTTGGCGGACTCGGTGTCGAGGAAAGCAGAGATGGCACTTTGTTCAACTAAAGGTGGATGGGAGACATGCAAGTTTTTAATCTGCTCACAAGTGATTGCTCCTTTGGTGGCTCCGGCTTCTTCGCTATCGCGTCGAAGCTTCAAGTAGGCAGACTCCAAAACCCAGAGAAGGTAATGCACATCAAGCCCGGCCGTGCTTGGTTTAACGTAGGCAACATGTTGGTTGATTGTGGCCTCAATCCCGAGCATGGCGGCCATACCCCTGGTGCGACCTTGCCCTGTGATTCCGACGAGAACCGCAGGCGGAGTAATGACTGGCAAATGACATTCTCGAAGTGCTCGCTCGGTAACGAAACCTTCGGCTTCGGTCACTACGCTAGAGTTTACGACCGAACTGTTGAGCCACGGAAATCCAGTTTCGTCCCAATATTCCGGAACTTCACGACTTGGTGTCGAACCATTACCGACCTTAGCTACATACTTAATCGGCGTTACATCCCAATGCGCAGGCACATCACCGAGCCATTCGATGCCGGAAGGCTTCATGGGGGCGTCGGGGTTCAGGCCTTTGGTGACAGCGTGGGAGATAACGGCCTGACGCTTTTCTTTCAGCAATTCCATCAACCGTTGCTGCTCTGCCACCAGTTCATCAATCTTCGCCGTCTCGCGGTCGAGGAAGGCGGCGATTTTGGTTTGTTCGGGGATGGGCGGCATCCCGAGTAAGATATTGCGCATTTCTGAGTAGTTCGTGCTCCAAAGATCGGCGACGATGCCTTTGCCATTCCGATAAAACTCTTCCTGGAATGGCCGGCTGCGAAGGAGGTGATGCACGAACGGGGTGTGCACCAGTTCCTGTGGTCTTAAGACTGTGCAGATCAATGAGACAGAGCCATCGAGCTCCGATGCGCCAGCAGAGCCTTTCCTGTCAGATCGGCTGTTGATCACAAAGTCGCCCTTTAAAACCTTCTTTCGGTTATCACCATCGTCCGATTTGGCTGCGGTATCGAGCTGTGGAACGATGCCGTTCTTGGTGACGGAAAGGGCCGGAAAGTCTTTGTCGCTAACCTTCTCACGCCGCTCAGTAAAGTAGTATCCGATGCGTTTTACGACCCAATGCTCCGGCACTTCTTCAAGCCACTCCACTCCGCTGTCCTTGTAGCTCGGGTAGCAGGGGAAGCTCATGCCGTCAGCCCACCGATCATCGTCAAAATTCGGTCGGTGACCCCTTTGAGTTCGGCATCAATCTGGGCAAGTGGGCGTGGTGGCTTGAACACATAGAAGTGCCGATTGAAGGGAATCTCGTAGCCGACCTTGGTTTTGTCCGGATCAATCCACGCATCCGGTGCATGGGGCAATACTTCGCGTTTGAAGTAGGTATCCACGTCCTCGGAGAGTGGTACGTTTTCCGTATCGCGCAGGGATGAATCCGGCACGGGTTTGCCTTTGGCCTTGCCCTTGGTGGCGAGCACGATATTGCCCGCGTCATCGCGAGTAGGCCGCTCAACCGTGATGGTGCGGTAGCCAAAGTCCTCGTTCTTGAAGATGCGGCTGATGGGTACAGGCGCGCCGTCCACCTCAATACTGGCTTCTTCAAACTGACCGAACAGGCGGGTAATCTCGTCGATGTGTTCGGGGCTCAGTTCTTTGCGTTTGCTGCCGAGGCTTTTGCGCATCTTTTGCCAGAAGCTGCTGGCGTCGATCAACTGCAATTTGCCTTTGCGGGCGGCAGGCTTGCGGTTGCTGACAATCCAGACATAGGTGCTGATGCCGGTGTTGTAGAACATGTCGGTGGGCAAACCGATGATGGCTTCGACCAGATCGTTCTCCAGCATGTAGCGGCGAATCTCGCTTTCGCCCGAACCTGCGCCACCGGTGAACAGCGGTGAGCCATTGAGCACGATGCCAAAGCGGCTGCCACCATCCACGGCGGGACGCATTTTTGAGACAAGGTGCAACAGAAACAGCAGCGAGCCATCGCTCACACGCGGCAGGCCGGGGCCGAAACGGCCATTGAAGCCCATCTGTTCGGCTTCCTTGCGGATTTCCTTTTCGATTTTCTTCCATTCCACGCCAAAAGGCGGATTGGACAACATGTAGTCGAAGTGTTTGCCGATCAGGCCATCGGCAGACAGGGTGTTGCCGAAGATGATATTGGCAATGTCCTGCCCCTTGATGAGCATGTCGGCCTTGCAGATGGCATAGGACTCGGGGTTGAGTTCCTGCCCATACATGACCAGCCGGGCATCGGGGTTCAGGCTGGACAGGTGTTCTTCAGCCACGCTCAACATGCCGCCGGTGCCAGCAGTGGGGTCGTAGAGCGAACGCACCACGCCGGGCTTGGTGAGGGCTTGATCATCCTCAATGAACAACAGGTTCACCATCAGCCGGATCACTTCACGCGGGGTGAAGTGTTCCCCGGCTGTTTCGTTGGATAGCTCGGCGAACTTGCGGATCAGTTCCTCGAACACGGTGCCCATCTCTTCATTGCTGACGGCATCGGGGTGCAGGTCGATGTTGGCGAATTTCTCAGTGACGAGATAAAGCAGCCCGGACTTGGCCAGCTTGTCGATCTGGGTGTGAAACTCGAAGCTCTCGAAAATATCCCGCACTTCGGGCGAGAAAGCCTGCAAGTAGGCGCGCAGGTTTTCACCAATGTGATCCTGATCACCCATAAGCTTTTTCAGATCGAGCGGCGAGGTATTGAAAAAGAGCTGTTTGGACGCTCGACGGAGGAACGGCTCCGGATTGATCCCCGCCTTCTCACGCAGGGCCAGTTCGGCTAACACGGCAGGCTTGGTGGCTTCCAGCACACAATCAAGACGACGCAAAACCGTAAACGGCAGAATGACCTTGCCGTATTCCGACTGCTTGTAGTCACCACGAAGAAGATCAGCCACGGACCAGATGAAAGAGGAAAGATTGGGATTGGACATGTGAGGGAATAATTACCGAGTGATGAGCGATTCAATAGGCAGGCGATCTTTAATATCCCAGAGTATCTTTGACACAGGCGCTTTAGGCAATGTTGGGTTTTGTTCGCGCACTACCTGGATCGCGCCAAGTGCTTGGTATGGAACCATCCGTACGATGGTTTGCAACGGCTGATTGGTGGCTCAGAACCTATGCTCCGGCTGGGCCTCAGCGTGCAACTTTGTAGCAGTGCTTGGGCCGCAATGAAAGCCGCAACTGTCGATAGAAAGGGGTGTTATCAGGAAAAGATGCACGCAATGGTGTTTGGTCCGCCGCACATAAGCTGTAACGGATGCCATCGTGAGTATGCACTTAGAAGACTGGCTAGGCTCCCTACAGCACATTGAAAAAATCAGATGATCTCTTTGCCTAGCGGCGGGCTACGCATCCAAAGTCGCTCATCTTCGCTGACTGGATCTGTGAAATCACATTGAGCCAGTAAATCGGCGAGTTTATATCGAGGTTTCTGCACAGGTGTAACGACGATTTGGCCTGCATTGATACCAATGTCCACCGAGTCGCCAGCCGTCAAATCAAGTTTATCAAGGATATTTTTCGGCAACGTCAATCCGATTGATTTGCCAAATTTTCTCAATTTGGTGTGATGCATATGTACCCCTGCAGCCATTTGACATCCCCCCTGAAAGCCGAGATGTCTAGTTTAGAGATTTCCGGTCAGCCAAAGCGCCCCCATCCTATTGGGCATCTTTGGTTTCGGGCTTTTCCAAAGATATGCGCAGACTGCCTCCAAGCACGTTCGTCAGTCGATATAGGACGAAAATCGATGGGTTCGCGATGCCACGCTCCAATTGGGAAACATAGGTGCGATCCACTTCAGCCTGTAAAGCCAACGCCTCCTGGGACAAGCCGACGGCGCGACGTGCAGCCTTGATGTCTTTGGCTAACCTATTCTGAAGCTGTTCGAAAGTCTCGCTATTCATCGAATCACGATGAATGTGGAGAGATTATCAGTCCACGGAATATAATCTACATTTTAACAATAACGTTAGGGTTTCAGAAATATGTTTCGAACTGATACAGATGCGCAGATTCCGTGGCCCAAGGCTCTCGGGATGCTATGGCAGAGGATTGAGCTGGTCTCAAAACTTCCTTATTTCCTGGTCACGTTGCACCAGCCAGAAAGAGAGGAAGATGCGGAGTTCCATACAACTTTTCTCTTCAGCAACATTCAGGCAGTTCTTGGGGTCGCCGAAGAACCTGAGAATACGTTTGAAGTAGTTCGGGTTGACCTTCTCAGCCCCGATTATCTCAATGGATCCAAAGGGTTCAAATTGGACCAGCTGGTAGAGGTATGGCTAGAAAAGCAAACAGGGGGGCAGAGCTTTGTGCTTGCAGATGGCACCCGCATGGAGGTGGAAGGAACCAGATCACCGACGGGCCTAATCAACTATGAAAAAGTGCTCTCATTGCCCGCTGGCTTCGCCTCGCCGACATTTAATGAGTCAATCTTGCAAGATTGAGCTTGATGCAACGATCGTCTGACTGCCAAGGAGAGACTGCGGTGGCTGGATGATTGAAACCCCACCTCCGCGCAACGAGAATTTCTGCATGCAAAGGATCGCTATAAAAGGTTGATAGCAAGAGAAGGATTCAACCGATGAGAACGCATCGCCACTCGGCATCAACGGTAATCGGAGCTGATGCTTCATCGAACGTCTCAAATTGCCCCGACAAGGCATGAATCAAGGGGGAATACCGGAGCGACAGCAGTTTCGTCCAACCACTGTACCGTTCAGATGGAGGGGGCGGCTCCGGGCATTTAGGTCAGTCCTTCTTGGATGCTTCGGCCAGTTCCTGTTCTTTTTCCTGGCGCTGTTGCTCCTGTTTTTTCAGGTTGCTGTTTTTGACAACCAGATTCATAAAACCGATCAACGACCAACCGAAGCCGGAGGTGACGAGTATTGTTCCTAAAATTGATAAGAGCATAGACATTGCCTTCTCTCCGAGATGTTTTGGGGATGATTTTATACCCGATGAAAGCAGACCAACACAGCCCTAAAGCGATCTCGTCTATTTCTCAAGGCATTACCGACAGCGTCGCTGTGCACCGTTTCGGCTTACCCGGGTTGCTTCACCTCGGTTGCTCTTTTCAGATCAGCCACCAGATACCCCATGCTGGCCAGCTTTTCATCAATGATCCGCTGCGATTCGGCCTGAAAGGCCGCAGCCTCTTCTGGGGCAAAGCCCAGATCAACAAATACGTTGCCACCAATCGGGGTGACGTGCGTGGATTGGGTCTCGATCATCATTTCTCTCTTCTTACCCGGATCGGGTTCTACCCCGTTTTCGCAGACGGTTGTGAATGGGAGGCAGTTGTCTGCTTTGGCCGAATTCCTGAGCATCACGGTTATGGATGTAACTGCCCGCTTCTCGGCCAATATAGTTAGTCCATCTCGCTTTCTGTGATACTGATCACAGCCGGCAGGTAGCTGTCGGTGGAAGTGGGATATGCGCCTGCGGATTACGAATTTCTCGGCCAAATCACCCGATGATCACCGCTTTGGTTTCGAATCTGCAGGTGCGCTTGAGTGCGATAACGAATACTCAGGGCTTGCCGTCACACCGGCTCTCTATATTGCCTTCGCAGCGCCCAAGCACGCACATCCCGTGCCTTCAGTCTAGCAGTCCGGAGGTCATCATGAAATTTCAACTCACACTTCAATCCGACGGCGAATTTGCCGCCTTTATCGGTATCGACTGGGCAGATACCAAGCATGACATTTGTCTGCAGGCTGCGGACGGCGTCCAGCGAGAGTTTGCTGTCCTGCCGCATCGCCCGGCTGACATTGATGACTGGGTGGTTACCCTGCGGCACAGATTCCACGGCCGACCCGTGGCTATCTGCATTGAGACATCCCGTGGTGCACTGGTCTATGCACTGCAAAAGTATGATTTCCTGGTCCTGTTCCCGATCAATCCGGCCACACTCGCTAAATACCGGCAAGCCTTCAAGCCCAGCCGCGCCAAGTCAGACCCAACGGATGCACAGATCGCCTTGGAGATTCTCATGAATCACCGGGATAAGTTGAAGCCACTTCGTCCGCAAAGCTCCGGCATTCGCACGCTGACGCTGCTTCTGGAGGAGCGCCGCCAGATCGTAGACGAACAGCGGCGCCTCACCAATCGCCTGATCAGCAACCTCAAGCAATACTATCCCCTGGCTCACGAGTGGTTCGAGAATAAGAACACCACATTGTTCTGTGAGTTCATGGCCCGTTGGCCTACCTTGAAACAGTTGCGGCAAGCCCGCCGCAAAACCCTGGAAGCCTTCTTCCGGGAGCACAACTGCCATCAACAAGCTGGTCGAGGAACGGCTTGCCAGCATCAAGAATGCGGTGCCGTTGACCGAGGATCCCGCCATCATCAGGCCCAAACAACTGCTGGTTGAAAGTCTGGTGGAACAGTTGCGGATAACACTCAAGTCCATTGCCCGCTTCGATGCTGAAATCGACGCGCTGGCTCCAACACTTCCTGATTATGACCTGTTCAGGTCATTGCCTGGCGCCGGACCGACACTGGCTCCGCGCTTGCTGGTTGCCTTTGGTGAACAGCGCGACCGCTATGCAAGCGCCGCCGAAATCCAGATGTATGCCGGCATCGCTCCGGTCACAGAACGCAGCGGCAAGCAACATTGGGTGCACTGGCGAATGCAATGCCCCACATTTATGCGCCAGACCTTTGTTGAGTGGGCGGCATTGACTATTCCCCGCTCCTACTGGGCCAATGCCTACTACCGTCAGCAGCGCGCCAAGGGCGCAGCCCATCAGGCCGCGTTACGCGCTCTGGCCTTCAAGTGGGCCCGCATCCTGTACCGCTGCTGGCTGACGCGTACACCGTATGATGAGTCGAAATATCTGACCGCACTTAAACGCCGCGGTTCGACATTGCTGTCGCTACCGGTCCTCACGGAGGACACCCAAACAGCATAAAAAACACTTGACGACCATCTCAGGGCACAAAGCAGACGTTTTCTCATGGGCTCCATTATGTCCGCTTAGGGGCAGAGTGATGCCAGGAAAGTGGTCACACAGCAAAACTCTTGTGACCACTGGTCGCCTGCTAGATTTCAGTCTGTTCGGAAATTTCTAGGGCATCATCCACCTCAATGCCCAGATACCGGACAGTGCTTTCAAGCTTGGTATGCCCCAGCAATAACTGAATGGCTCTCAGGTTTTTTGTGCGCTTGTAGATCAGTGTCGCTTTTGTGCGCCGCATCGAATGTGTTCCATATGCCGATGAATCCAGCCCCGCGTCCTCGACCCAGTGATGCACGAGCCGCGCATATTGTCGTGTCGATAAGTGTGGCGATGTACCGATCCGGCTTGGGAACAGGTACTGATCGCTCCGTAAGTGTGCCCTCTCGATCCAAGCAGCTATGGCTGTTCTCGTCGGCTCAGTCAGTTCAAACTGTACAGGACGCTGCGTCTTACGCTGGACGACCATCGTTCGAGAGAGAATCTGGTTCCCGTGGGTCACATCACGTACGTGCAAATTGACGAGATCACAGCCTCGCAGTTTGCTATCGATTGCCAGGTTGAACATGGCGAGATCGCGGTCTGCGTGCCTGTTCTGCAGGTGAATGCGGATGGCCCATATGTCCTTTGGCTTAAGTGGCGGCTTCTGGCCGACGAGCTTGCCTTTGTTCCATGCTTCGCGCTTTTGTGTGGTTTCCATAACAGACTCCTTGGGTTTTGGTCGGAGTCTGAATGATTGATGAGTATAGGTATGGATGCTACCGAGAGGGGATGCAGAAGCGTTTGGTTGGCCAGGAGCGAATGGTTATGGACTTGCGCAATGATCTCCACGAAACCCACAACTCATGTCTGGACTCGGAAATAGTGGGCTCCACGAAAATTAGAGAAATATCACGGATATTCATACCGGGGTAGATGGAAATTCGCTCATAACTCGCCCTCCTTGTAATCCTCATATTGATCTCAGTGGTATGCGCCGATAAAAGGTTCAGGTAACTTTTTTTCGTCTGGCCGATATAAGTGATGTCACCCACAGCGGAAACTAACGTGGACATAACAGCCCTTATCAATCGCTTCAGCGACAGGGATCGCGCCGCCTTTTCTGAAGTGATCCGGTGTTGCCAGCGGCCCCTGTTCGGTTTTCTGGGGCAAGTGTCGAAGAGGTGGCGACTTTGGGTGATAAACAAATACGGTTTGAATCCGATGATCAAACATGAATCATCGTTCCAGATCGCTCAATCCTGGGTGCTTGCCAGGGCGGCGGCCCAGCGGCCAGAAGAATTTGCGCTCCGACTCCGTGATGGGCAGGCCATTGGTCGAACTCATGCCGTCCGGTGGGTTGTCGTGCCTGGTTGGCGAACAGTCGATCCGTGAACTCCTTGCCGTTGTCGGTGAGGATGCGATTGATTTTGATGGGACAGGCCGTATGCAGGGCCGCAAGAAAGCTTTTGGCGCTGGCTGCGGTCTTGTTGGGCTTGAGGGCGACGTATACCCAACGTGTGGCCCGATCGATGGCGACGAACAGATAGCGTCGACGGGTCTCATCCGCCATCTGCGGCAGATATTTGATATCGATGTGCAGATAGCCCGGTTCGTAGGCCTTGAAGGACTTGGGGGCTTCTTTGAAGTGTCAGTGCTATCGGGTAGCCCCGATCACCGCCATTGCTTCTGGGAATAGGTAGGTAATACACTCAAATCGCTTGGTTTTTGGACAAGGTTTGGAGTATGCATATGTATCACAATATTCTGGTTGCAATCGATGGCAGCCATACCTCGGAACGCGCCCTGAGAGAAGCAATCGACCTCACCAAGGAACTCAAAGGGCAACTGCTGATCGTGCATGCCGTAGAAATCATGTTACTCAATTGGGAGGGTGCTTTCGTCGACCCATCCCTCCTCTGGAATGCCATGATCAAGGATGGGGAAGATGTTTTGCGCAAGGCATGCGCAGCGGCGGAAGCAGCGGATGCGCAGGCTGAAACAAAACTGATCAAAATCGACACCCTAGGGGATCGTATTCCGGATGTCATCGAGCGGGAAGCGCAGAATTGGCACGCCGATTTGATTGTTATCGGCACCCATGGGCGCAGGGGGATCAGTCATATCTTCATGGGCAGTGTTGCGGAGGGAATAGTGCGTGTGGCGACCAAACCGGTATTGTTGATTCGGGGTGAATAATGCGGTGGGGGTTCTACCCCGTTATGGATTGCCCACATAAGATTCTAGTCCCCATGGAGAATCACGCAGAAATTGCTGCAACTCTGCCAGTGGTACTGGTCGGCTCAGGTAAAACCCCTGAGCGATGTCGCAATTTAGTGAAGCCAGCATGTCCAGGGTCTCTTTGTTTTCGATCCCTTCGGCCACCGTTTTTAGCCCCAGATTATGAGCAAGTTCAATGGTGGAGCGCACAATCACCGCATCATCGTCGTTATCGGTCAAACCAAAAACGAAGGATTGATCGATCTTGATTTCATCGACGGGCAGTTTCTTCAGGTAGGCGAGTGAGGAAAACCCAGTTCCGAAGTCGTCGATCGATAGTTTGAGGCCAATTTCGTGTAGTTGACCGAGCACTTTCAATGCTTGTTCCGGCCGCGACATAATGGCGGACTCAGTAATCTCCAGGCTCAGGTTTTTCGCACTGACCTGATGGGTTTCAAGCAATCTGGCAATCGTTTCAGTCAGATTGGGATCGAGCAGGTTGCGTGCAGAGATGTTGACGGCAATATTGAGATCAATGCCGTCTGCGGCCCATCGCTGAAGCAGTATTATGGCTTCTTCCAGTACCCAGAGGGTGAAGGGCAGGATCAATCCGGACTGTTCGATCATGGGAATGAAGTCGGCCGGAGAAATCATGCCCTCATCGGGGTGAGGCCAACGGGACAATGCCTCGACACCCATGATCCGGCCAGTCTTGATATCCACCTGAGGCTGGTAGTAAACCATCAAGGATCTCTCGCTGATCGCTTTACGCAATTGCCCATGGAGACGTAGGCGCTGCATGCTGAAGGGGTCGTCTTCATCACTGTAGATCAGTATGCCGACACCATCGTGTTTTGCCAGACGCATGGCGATATCACTGCGCTGTAGCAGCGTGCTGGTATCCTCGCCATGATCGGGATAAAGCACCAATCCGAATGCCGCCTCGATCTCCAGGGAAAATCCATCGATATCGACAGGCAGTTCAAGCGTTTTCATGATTTTCTGGGCAACGAGCTGTGCGGATTCTTGTGTGGCTCCCGCCAAAAGGATGGCGAATACGCCATCGCTCAAACGAGCCACGGTGTCGGACTCTCGACAGGTCTTGAGCAGGCGACTGGAAATCTCCTGCAATACCCGATCACCATGCTGATAGCCCATGAGATCGTTGATCTCGCTCAGGTGCAGCAAGTCCATACTCAGTACGGCCAGCGATGCAGACTCCCGGCGCGCAATCTTCAAGGCCAGACCAAGTCGATCCTGCAGCAGGGCACGGTTGGGCAGATCGGTGAGCGGATCGTACAGCGCCTTGTGCTCAAGCTCGGTAATATAGTTCTTGCGCTCGCTGATATCCTGCGTGTTTGCAATGAAGACGGGCGGTTGTTCTTCGCTGGAAAGTTGCAGACGCACATCCACAGGGTAGGTAGATCCATCCTTGCGGCGTTGTTCAGCCTCGAATTTGACTTCCTGTTCATCGCCATTGCGTAGCGGCGCCACCAAGGCGTCGAACTGTGTGCGGGTAAACCCGGGCTTGATATCCAGCGGTGTCATCTGTCGCAGCTCTTCCAAGCTATACCCCAAATTCTTCATCCCGCCCACACTGACTTCAATGAATGTCAGAGTATCCATGGCGAACACATAGATCTCATCCCAGGAATTTTTCAGCATCCGCCCCATTCGCAACGTGAGTTTTTCTGCCCGCCTTTTTTCGGTGATGTCATGAAGGAACACGAGTGTTTTCGCTCCCTCGGTGGAACCAATGTCAATCAGCCGCAATTCGGCCAAACGAGGTGTGCCACTATTGAGATCGCCCCAAGGGAAGATTTCAATCTCGGTGGCCTCATCCGGGCCCGTTGACCAACCGAATGGCGAGCCAAGCAATTGTTTGGCGGACTGCCCGAAAAGACGTTCGGCGGCCGGGTTGGCAAATTCGATATGCCGTGCTGCATCCAGGATCAAAATAGCATCCGGGTTGTGGTTCGTAAGCGCATTCACTTGCAGTTCGTGGTAGCTGGCTCTCAATCGATGACGCAGGGTCTCGATGCCGAAAGCAAGATCGCTCGCCATTTCGCTCAGTAATGCAATTTCGGTTTCATCGAAGGCATCTGACTCATGCGCATAGATGGTAAACACACCGAGCATGGCGCCAACCGCTGTCTTGACCGGCAGAGCGATGATTGAGGCATAACCACGTTTCAGCGCCTCCTCACGCCAATGGGTCATGTTCGGGTCCGTCTGAATCGCTCTGCTCACCTGTGGCTTTCCCGAACGAACGGCCGTACCGGTAGGTCCTCGTCCCGATTCGGTATCGGCCCAAGTGATATTGAGTTTTTCCAGATAACCCGCCTCATAACCCGCACTGGCAGCGGGGCGTACGCTTTTGGCTTCGTCGTGCTCGACATAACCGAACCAGGCCAGGCGGTATTCGCCCTGCTCGATGACAGCTCGGCACATGTCCTGCAGAATCTTGTCTTCCTGTGTGGCGTGAATCAGGATCGAGTTGCTGGCGCTTAAGGCCCGCTGAGCGCGCAAGGCTCTCTGCAATGCCATTTCACCCAGCTTGTGCTCAGTGATGTCATCATAAGTACCCAGCATGCCGAAGATTTTACCCTCGGCGTCCTGCAAGGGAACCTTGGACGTACGCAGCCAGATGGTCTGCCCATCTGGTGTGGTTTGCGGTTCTACATAATTGAGCTCCGGCAATCCGGACTCCATAACCCGTTTGTCATCGGCTCGATACAGTTCTGCTTGGTCATGCCAAGACATCTGCTCATCGTCCTTGCCGAGCAAATCCGCTGGCGATGAAAGGCCTGCATCCCGGGCGAAAAGCGTATTGCAGCCAAGATAACGGGAATTCATATCCTTCCAGAACACGCGGATGGGGATGTTTTCTATGATGGAAATCAGTAAATCCCGTGGGGAAGTTTTTTTCATGAGCTCTAATACTTATGAATAGTCAGGTTTATTGTACGCATCGCGCATTATTGCGCAGGTGTGCCATTGGTTGAAAGTTCGGATATTTTTGGGCGCATTGAAATCTTTTTCAGCAGGCGGGTGGTAATCCGGTAATTCCCCCGGAAAGTGACGGTGTGCAGAAGCGGACATCTCGTAATGTGCCCGTAGGTGGACGTCAGGCGGGTTGATGGGAAAGTATGTTTATCGGACGAAGAGGACGATTTATTTCCTACTGGTTAATTGTCCCCTCTTGGCTACGGAATCAACTGGTGGATGCAATACACCGCCTTCCAGATGACAACGTCCGTTCAGACGTTGGCAGAAAGTCCGAAGCGCGGAAACACCCACTGCTTAACAGCATTAAGTGCCAGTAAAAAAAGTAAACTGGCCCCCATCACCATCATCACAAGCTTAAAGGGCAGGGCCGTCATCAGCCACCCCATGCTTGCCAACAGTGCGACCACTATCAAATCCACCGCACTCGCCAAGGCCATATAACGACCAGGTAGTACACGCCATAATGAGCCATCGGTTCGTAACGCATACACCCCAGCCTGATTGGTGTACACCAGAATTAAAAATAATAGTGTTTGCATCTGTGGTGCATTCAAACCGAAATGCTGCCGGGCATAGGTATACAAGGATAACGAAAACACCAATGAAACCATCCCGAGTATGCCTGCAACAATCATCAACCGATCAACCCGCCATTGTTGGGGAAGGCGTGGCGGCTCGACATGATCGCTTGAGATGGACATAGTCACAAAATCATTGGCAAACAGTAACAGCACGATCAGGATTGGGCTGATCACGAAATCATGGAAAAACAGTACGCCAAGCGTCAGAAACACGATGATTTCTATTGTTTTAACGATCTTGTTGAGTGTATAGGTCAGCATTCTTCGGTGGACTTCGCGACCCGTTTTCACGACATCAAGCACTCCGGTGAGTCCGGGGTGGGTCAGTACAATCCCAGCGGCCGCCTTAGCCACATCCGTGGCACTCGATACTGCAATTCCTAGCTCTGCTTGCCGCAAAGCGGGGGCATCGTTAACCCCGTCACCGGTCATCCCTGTAATCTCGTTCTGAGCTTGCAATGCGCAAACCAAACGATATTTGTCTTCGGGTAACACCCGAGCATAGACATCACAATCACTAATCGCGTCAGAATTCGTATTCTTGCTGGCAAGTGCCTTGATCGATTCATGATCACAAATGCGTGTGCCCAGACCAAGACTACGGGCGATAGCCAGCGCCGTTACCGCAGCATCGCCCGTCGCCATGCGTACCCGGATACCCAGATCGCGCAACGAGACAATCAACCCGGCAGCTTCCAGTCGTGGGGGGTCTGACAGGGCAATCAGCCCCAGGAATTCGGGTTTGTCCACATCCCCGGCCGCAACCGCCAACAACCGTGCGCCATCGGCAGCGAGTCGCTCATACGTCGAGTCAAGCCATTCTTGGGGGGTATGGGCACCCGTTTCCACCACGGCATTTGCGGCGCCCTTGATGAACCGCTGTTTGCTGTCATGGGAATGGGCAAATACGGACTCGGAGCGGCGCGTTGAAGGATCGAAAGGTGTAAAACTCTGACGTATCGAGGAAGGAACAACCAATGCCTGCGCCTCGGTATTCGCTCTGAACGCAGTCAATATCGCAAGATCAATTGGATCTTGGGTATTGTCGTCACTGGCCATGGCGGCGGAATAAAGCACCGTCGATGGATTAACGCCCGGCAACGCTTCAATATGGGCAAGCGTGAGGCGATTTTGTGTCAGGGTGCCCGTTTTATCTGAAACAAGCGTCGTCATTGCCGCGGCATCTTCCACTGCGGCGAGGTGTGTCACCAGAACCCCTCGTTTTGATAATGCCTGGGCCGCCAACGCATTGGCCAACGCATAGGTTGCAGGCAATGCCACTGGCACCGATGCCACCAGCAACAAAAGTACGAATGACAGGGTTTGCAGCAGTGGCATACCAGTAAAAACTGCGTACAAGAAAACAACAGAAGACAAGACTGCGTCCAAAACAATCAGGTAGCGAACAATTCTGAAGATTGTTCGTTGCATGTTACTTGGCGCGCTTGCCAGCCGAACCAACTCTACGGTACGTCCATAGGTGGTATTGCTCCCCGTCGCAATTACCCTGCCCGTAGCTTCCCCTCTCTGAACGATGCAACTGGCGTAAGCCGTGTCACCCTCAAGAACAGATATTGGCAGGGATTCGCCGGTCAGCGTGGACGTATCGAGTGAAATCTGACCTTCAAGTAATGCCATATCGGCTGGCAGAATGTCTCCTGCGCGAACATGCACGACATCATTGGGTACAAGCTCAGCGGCGGGCAGAATTTGCCATTTACCATCCCGGTGAACTCTGGCCAATATTTGCAGCTTCTGCCGCAGCAAGGAAAGTGCAGTTTGTGCGCGCTGTTCATTGATGAAGGATAACGTGCCATTGAAAACCAGAAGGAAGCCGATAATCACCGCCTCTGTCCAGTGCATCAGTATCAATTCCAGGATAACAACCGCTTCCAGCATCCAGGGAACCGGTGCCCAATATTTGCGGAAATAGAGCTTGTACGGATTCTCCTTTTGCTCAGGAATCGAGTTTGGACCGAATTGGGCCCGCATGCGTTGAGCTTCTTCCGAAGTCAGTCCGATCAGTGGCTCGGTACGCGTTTCATTCTGCATCATCAAAGGTCTCATTCAGCCGATCGAAAACGGGATGGATTTTCACAACGTCGCCCCTTGGCCAAGACCGTGAGATGGAGAAGTCTAAGACATGCCAGATTTAAAAAGTGCCAATATCTGGCTGTCGCTATGCCACAAATTCTTCATGTAAAACTTCCTCAAATAGATTGGAGAAAATTCCACACCGGATCAAAGCTACTTTTCGGAGGGATTACCAACAGTCCGTGACCCCATTTGTGGGGCTTCTTTGAAGTGTCCATTTCATCGGGGTAGAACCCAATCTATTGCCACAATGAATTTGAGGTATGCTCAAGTTTTAGACTGAATCGTGAGGACATGAAGATGACAACCTGGATCGTAGTGGCCGATACGGCACGTGCACGTTTTTTTCGCGTTGAACAACAGCAAGCACCTGATCGCGCGCTCGTTCAAAAACCCATGCATCCCGAATCATCCGAAGTATTGGTGGAAATTGAGGATTTACTTCATCCGGAGTCACGTTTTTTTGATAGCGAATTGACCAGCGATGCGCCAGGGATGGCCAACGTCGTCGGGATGCGCGGCAAATTTGGCATGGATGGTAAGGTGTCACCCAAAGAGGAGGAGGGGATACGGTTTTCCAAGGATCTGGCTCAGGCACTCAAGGCGCAAAGCCAACAGTTTGACCACCTCTATCTGATTGCCCCGCCGCATTTCCTCGGTTTGCTTCGTCCGGATCTGGACAAGGCAGTTGTATCCAAGATCGTGCTGGAAATTGATAAGGAACTGACTCGGCACAGTGTCGAGGATATTCGAGCGCACCTGCCTGAACATTTGGGCTAGAAGTTGTCGTTGTGTGACCGATATGTTCGAGTTCCCGTGCTTGCAATGCCGTCTTATTGCCAACCATAGCGTCGAATATAAAAGCCTTTCATCGCCTGGGTGAGTGCCATGTAGGCAAGTACAATAACGGGCAGAAAAATGAAGTACAACGCGGGCAGTGGCTGGAAATTGAAATATCCGGCCAGAGGTCCCAGTGGTAAAAAGATACCGAATGCCACAATCAATCCCGTCATGACCATCAGGGGCAGGGCCGCTCGGCTTTGAATGAAAGGAATCTTCGATGTGCGGATCATGTGCACAATCATTGTTTGCGTCAGCAATCCCTCGATGAACCAGCCGGACTGAAACAGGTTCTGGTTCTCCACGCTGTTGGCGTGGAAGAAATACCACATCAAAAAGAACGTAATCACGTCGAAAATCGAACTGATGGGCCCGAAATAGATCATGAATCGTCCGATGTCAGCCGGATTCCATTTCTGGGGATTTTTTATCTGTTCGTCGTCCACGTTGTCGAAAGGAATCATGGTTTGTGAAATGTCGTAAAGCATATTTTGCGTGAGAATCTGTAGGGGCAGCATGGGCAGGAATGGGAGAAATGCACTGGCGATGAGTACGGAGAACACATTGCCGAAGTTGGAGCTGGCGGTCATCTTGATGTACTTCAGCATGTTGGCAAAGGTGCGGCGTCCTTCCTGAACGCCTTGTGCGAGCACCATGAGGTTCTTTTCTAGCAGAATGATGTCGGCCGCTTCCTTGGCAATATCGACGGCCGTATCCACAGAGATCCCGATATCAGCGGCACGCAGTGCTGCGGCATCGTTGATCCCGTCCCCCATGAAACCGACCACATGGCCATTCATCTTGATCGCCCGCACGATGCGCTCTTTATGTGCCGGCGTCAGTCGGGCAAAGATATTGGCATCTTCGACGACTTGAGACAGTTCACGGTCATTCATGCCTTCAAGGTCCGAGCCTGAAACAATCTTTGAGCCGGTCATGGTGAGGCCGACATCCCGACAGATCTTTGCTGTGACGAGTACGTTATCGCCTGTCAACACCTTTACGGATACACCATGTTCTGCAAGTGCGCGCAGTGCAGGCTCCGTACTGTCTTTGGGCGGGTCGAGGAAGGCGATAAAGCCGAGCAGTGTCAGTTCACTTTCGTCGGCAAGTCCGTAGGCGTGGTTCGAAAGGGGTAGCGTCTTCGCTGCGACGGCGACAACACGGAGGCCATCTTCATTGAGATCGCCGGCTAATTGACGAACACGGGCCAGTATTTCTGACGTGAGCGGTTCGCTTTTATCGCCATGATGTACCTGCGTGCAGACGGCAAGCGTTTCATCGACCGCGCCCTTGGTGATCAGGATATGCGTTTCGTTATGCTCGGAAACCACCACCGACATCCGGCGGCGCGTGAAATCAAAAGGAATTTCATCAATTTTCCGATAATTGGTGACAGGGTTGAGTTCACGATGAACCTCCGCATGCTCCAGAACGGCAATATCCAACAGGTTTTTCAGGCCAGTCTGGTAGTAGCTGTTCAAGTAGGCGTGCTCAAGCACCTCGTCCGATTCATTCCCCCATACATCAATGTGGCGGGCCAGGACGATTTTGTCCTGCGTCAATGTGCCGGTTTTGTCGGTACACAGCACATTCATGGCGCCGAAGTTCTGAATGGCATCCAGCCTTTTGACGATTACCTTCTGGCGCGACAGGATCATCGCTCCTTTGGCTAGGGTGGAGGTGACGATCATGGGCAGCATTTCTGGTGTCAATCCCACCGCGACCGACAGTGCGAACAGCAGGGCTTCCATCCAGTTTCCCTTGGTGAAGCCGTTAAGCAAGAGAACGATTGGTGCCATGACAAACATGAAACGAATGAGCAGCCAGCTCACCTTGTTGACGCCGCTCTGGAACGAGGTGGGTGCACGATCGGTGGCCGTCACGCGTTTGGCGAGGGTACCGAAATAGGTTTGGTCGCCGGTCGTGACGACGAGGGCGCGGGCCGAACCAGATATGACATTGGTGCCCATGAAGATGATGTCTTCGAGATCGAGCGGGTTTGTCTTCGATGTATCCGCTTGTACGGCAAATTTTTCGACGGGCAGCGACTCGCCAGTCATCGCCGATTGACTGACGAAGAGATCTTTGGCTGAAATCAATCGGCAGTCTGCTGGGATCATGTCACCCGCCGATAGCAGAATAATATCCCCGGGGACGAGTGCCTTGAGCGGGATTTCCCGTCGGTTACCCGTCTTGAGGTTCGGATTCGTCTCTTGCTCCAGCCCGACGTTGGGCATGGAAACGTCGGATTCATTACGACGAAGCACGGTCGCCGTGTTACTCACCATGGCTTTGAGCGAGTCGGCTGCCTTGTTGGCTTTCAGCTCCTGCCAGAATCGAAGAAGGGTTGAGAACACCACCATGAAGCCGATGATCGTACCGCCAACGAAATCGCCTGTGAGAACCGAAATTCCCGCAAGGATCGACAGAAGGATATTGAACGGGTTGCGATAGGCGAGCCAAAGATGAGTCCACCAGGGCAGGGGTTTTTCATGGCCTACTTCGTTGGCGCCGACCTGCGTGCGAATCTCGTCGGCCTGTGTGTCGGTCAGACCTTCGATCTGCGTATTCAGTGATTGAAACAGCGTTTCTGGCGCCGCTTTGGCCGCCTCAATGAGTTTTTGCCCCAGACCCGGCGGTACTGCCCGACTCATGTCGGTTCGAGAGAACGATTCAAACAGCATCATCCGCCGGAAATGCCTGCTGATATGTCTTGCATTCAGGAAGCTGACAAACAGTTCTTTTAACCAGTGCAGGGTCATGGCGAAGCGCTCGATGGGCGTAGAGAGGGGGCGAAAATTGCTCCATGTGCGCAGTAATATGCCATGAAAGAGCTTTGTTTTATGACGGCGCCGGGCGGGAAAGTAATTGTTATTTCATCCGCTGACTTCCTCAAAATCAGAACACGGTGTACTGACGAATCCTCGGCGGCCAGTGGTTAACAAAACTCATCATGGCAGTCACACCGTGTTTACTCGCTTCTGGTTTCATAGACGCACCAGTACATGATTGCGAGTGTCTGGCTTCCCGTGGTGAGTGACCTTTGTGCGGTTTTTACCGGCCGCACGATTTTAACTGTTACGAAGAATATTTTGTTGCTGGTCCGTTCACGGATCTGTAATCGCTGGAGGTGATGAATTGGTCTCTTTCATCGGCAGTGTGGGGCAGCATATGGCCAAGATTGGTCGTAATGAATGGGGCCAAGTTATTTAGCTCACTAGCGCTTGTTCCGCTCCCCATATCCTGCGGCCAAAGCAAGCAGAATGTCATATGCTGGACTCTTGGCAAGAAAAGTCATCTTGGGAATAGGACGGGTGGCAAATGTAGTGCCACGATCAATCGAATGTAGAGCGAGTTGCAGGGCATAAGCACCCATTTCAGGAGCGGTCCAGATAATATCCGAGCAAATCCAGCCACCACCAGCGAGACGATCAGCGAACCCAACATATCGAATGGGAAATGAACACCGACATAAACCCTAGCCCAAGCGATGGCTAATCCCGCGAGCACGAGCACAGCCCCCCAGCGTCGTAGGTGCCCCAGGATCAACAGAGCGAATCCCAGACTCCACAAAAAAGTTGCATGATCACTGGGGAATGAGTTATCCGGCAAATGTGGCAGATATTGATGTCCCAACCCAATCATGAAGGGCCTAGGGTGGAAATAGATCGCACCCAACAGCTGATTAACCCCAAGACCAATCAACATCACCACGGTGGCAGTGAGCAGACTTCCCCGCGCGTTCGTAGATGTACGAACCCATAGTGTGATGAAGAGCAGCACCGCGAGTGGCACCAACCAGTTGGCCAAGAATAGGGCCGTTGTAAGAACGGGAACGGGCGGATGAGCACTGGCGTTAATAACAAGAAAAAGAAGGTCGTTGATGCGTTCCATAGGTCTCTAAAAAATGCCGTGACGGTCTATAGCTCAGATATTAACAGAAGTTAATTTGGTTCATCTCGACGATGTTCTCGGGGTTCTACCCCGATATCAAGGACGCTTCACTAGTGAACTAGCAGACCGGTTAATCCGCCCCATACACCCAGTCCAGCGGTAAGCATAATGGTCAACGCCACGACCAATGCATAGGCGCCTCTAAGCTGGCTACCGCGAGGCAGCGCACGTCGCGCCAAGAAGTAAAGAAAGCCAAGTACCACTGGCAGCAACAGAGCGTTCATGACCTCCACACCAACGCTGAGGTTGATCAGATTAACCCCGGAGCTCACCAGCAGGCCGCTTGCCACCAGTACCGCCACGAATACCAGATAGAACCAAGGTGCCTCGCGGGGATGATGTTCCAGCGAGTGTTTGTAACCAGTGACTTCACCCAACCCCCAGGCGGCCGTGAGCGACACCACAATAGCGGCCACCAGCGATGCGCCCAGCATGCCCATGGCGAACATTAGGCGGCCATTTTCCACCCCCATGTATGGGGTCAGTGCTTGCGAAATCTGCTGTACCGTGTCGAGTTTTGAGGCCCCGCCGTTGCGCCCGAACGTGGCAGCCACGGCGATGAGAATAGCCGCCATGATGGCCTGAGCAACTACGGCGCCAATGGCCGTGTCCCACCGTGCGGCTGTGAGATGATGCGGTTTCAGACCTTTATCCACCACCGCTGACTGTTGATAGAAAATCATCCATGGCATGATCACGGCACCAATGTTGGCCGCCACCAGATAGAGGTAGCCGTGATCGGTCAGCGGCATACTGGCAAGTCCGTGGATCACAGCCGCTGGATCCGGGTGAGACACCAAAGCAACGTAGACAAAGGCCAGTTCAAACAGACCAATGGCCACCGCAACGCGCTCCACTGAGCGGTATGACCCGGAAATCACCACCGTAAGCAAGAATCCCAGCGTAGCGAATACACTGACCCAGATGGGTATGCCGTAGAGCGCGCCGACGCCGGCGATGCCGCTCATTTCGGTAATCAGCGCACCAAGGCAGGACACCAGCAATGTGGACACCGACAACCAGGCCCAGCCCTGGCCGAAGTGTTGTTTTATAAGTTCTCCATGGCCGCGGCCGGTGAGTAGGCCCAGGCGCAAAGTGAGTTCCTGCACCAGATACAGAATCGGGATCAACAATAATTGCAGGGCCAACAGCTTGTATCCCCATTGGGCACCACTCTGTGCTGCGGTAATTACGCTACCTGCATCCGTATCAGCCAGCATCACAACGAGGCCGGGTCCGGCCACAGCAAAGAAAGTGGCCAAGCGGGCGCGTAACGGCGTGACAATTGTTTTTATCATGTCAAAACTCACTAGGGTTGCACTGATCGGTTGAATCCGCAGGCCAGAGCGGCCACTTAAGGAAGATCGTCGAGCGGCTGGTGAAGGTCTATTCCCGGACGGAAATTGGAGTGTAATTTTGGGGAACCCCCAGACGATTCTTTAGCGACGCTCCATCGTTGGGTAGAATGTGTATGTCCATCGCTCAGAGAGAGCTCGGCCATCTTTACTCAGATAGGCCGTCATATCTACCGGGGACTGACCCGCCGCAAGATTGAATTCCACGCGCCAGCCGCCATCCGGCAGGCAATTGGTGTGTTTTTCGACCACGGTGGCACCATTGGCGGTGATGACAGGGATGACATCGTGATCCAAGGAGGCGCCGGCAATATCGCCCTTACACAGATAGCCCTTGACGGGATTGAAATCAATAACAAACCGGTCGGCTCTCTGGCCGAAAAATACATCGCCCCGGGCGATTCGGGTTGATTTCACAACTGCCAAATGCCCATCTTTCGCGGATCCTTCGGCGGGGATCTCATTCGACCAGGTGATACGGTAGTGGTAGCTCAGGCTGTCACCGGCCTTAACCGCTTTCTCCGGCGTCCAGAACGCCACGATGTTATCCGCAGATTCATTCCCTGTGGGGATTTGGATCGATGCGACTCGTCCTCGACCCCAGTCACCCTCGGGTTCTACCCATGCATTGGAGCGCCGGTCATACATCGCCCCGACATCCTGATAATGCGACCAGTTCCGATCCCGCTGCATCAACCCGAAGCCTTTCGGGTTATCCAGCATGAAGGCGTTATCTGCCAACAAACCCGGATTAGACAGCGGGCACCATAACCATTGCCCATTGTTCGTCTTAATGGATAGTCCATCCGTATCGTGAACCTCTGGCCGATAGTCACCCGCGTCAGACTTGCTGATTTCTCCATGCCAAAACATCGAAGTTAGTGGAGCGATCCCAATACGCTTAATGTCCTGCCGAGCGTGCAGCAGGCAATCCACCTGCATTGTGGTGGCAGGATGGTTCTTCTGCCCCGCCTGCACAATGAAACGAAACACGCCCGTGATGCTGGGGCCATCCAGCAAGGCGTAAATTGTTATCGTCTTGTCTCCGGGCCTGGGTTCCTTAATGTAGTAATCACGGAACACGGGGAATTCTTCAGCACCCGTGACGGTATCAATCGCGATACCGCGCGCTGATTGCCCGTACCAACCGTTCAGCCCGTGGGCCCGAAAGTAACTAGCGCCCTGGAATACGGCAAACTCGGTACCTGGGTCTTTGCTGTTGGTCAGAAGCTTTATTCCGGAAAAACCTGTCTTTTCCGGAATCGCTACGCTACTTTTCATTTTCTTTGGCCAGTCAAAAAAGCCTGAGCGGTACGGGACCGAATATTGGCTGCCGTCCCGACTGATAATGTTCACACCAATGGCATCAATATTAAACCCACCAAGCTGAAACAACTGAACACCATAGCCGTTGTCACCCTGGAAAAAGGTGAGGTTTATCTTGAAGCGAATACCACTCAGATCGTCGTAGCTTAGATTCCTGAGCGATGGGTAAGAAGTAGGGGGTTGATAGGCGGACTGAGCCATGGCCACCGACTGGTGATCCAACTGTCTCAGAAATGGATCCGTATCCTGTGGATCGGATACGCTCGATGCCCAAAGTAACGAGATCAAGACCGAGGACAAAAGCACAGATAAAAAAGCAGGACGAAGAAAGCGACAAACCATGAAACAAACCTCGATAATTGACACACCGATGTCTCCTGATATTCGTTTTACCGGCCTGCACAGCCTTAAGGAAGGTCTGATCAATCGTCCATAATTCAACATTTAGCCACAACCTGAGTCGGCTGATATTGGAATCTGGAGGAAAACAGTGGATTCCTCAATTTTTACCCGGTTTCTTTCACCCTTTCGAGCCACTTACGGCTTTTGCCAGGATTCAGGACGCTATCATCCCTAGGCGGCGTTCATGATTTCTGGCGCGAAACAGGTTGCTGATCCCGGCCAACAAGGTGAATCAGGCCTTTTTCTTGGCCAGTCCCCGGTAACGCACCTTGCTATAGCCAAAGCGGATTTTGAGACACGGAATATGTGTTCGACTTTGGCACACCGACTGGCAATGTGATGATTTATTTGAAGCTCAGACAAGTCAGTGAAGAGGTTAATCGCATGCGGGTGGAACGTCTGGGGTATTGTGGGCTCATTCAGTATTACTAAAGTTGCCCATATGAATACTCCCGATTGAAAGGTTGGGGGGCGTTCTACACAGGCTGTGCGGATTGGATGCGACAGCCTTGCGCAGCATGCCTGAATCGACCCTAGAGGGAATGTCATGAGCAACACTGCCAACCAGCACCGTATTCCCCTGGCGGAGCTGGAACAACGGCTTAATTGCAGCAGTGCCGGATTGGGCAGCGCCGATGCAGCTCGGCGACTGTCCGAATTCGGTGGAAACGAGCTTCATGTTCGCAAAGATACGCCCGAGATCATCAAGTTTTTTCGCCAGCTCACCAATTTTTTCGCGCTCCTGCTCATCGTCGGTTCCGCGCTGGCTTTCCTCGCCGACTATCTGCAACCGGGTGAAGGCAATTTTTATATCGGCGTGGCATTGCTGCTAGTGGTGATGCTCAATGCTCTGTTCTCCTATGTACAGGAGCATGAAACCGACCGCATCATGGACAGTTTCCGCAATATGCTGCCACCGATGATCTCCGTGTTGCGGGATGGACAAGTATCGCGTATCGAAGCCCGGCTATTGGTACCCGGCGATGTAATCTTGCTGGAAGAAGGTGACCGCATTCCGGCGGATGGGCGTCTAATCGAAGTCAACCAACTCAAGGTCGACCACTCCTCGCTTACTGGCGAGAGCGAACCGCAGTTGCGCACTCTGGCCTGTACTCACGACAAGCTGCTGGAAAGCCGCAACATGGTGTTTTCCGGCACTCTTGTGCAAAGCGGCAATGGCAAGGCGCTGGTTTATGGCACCGGCATGAACACACAAATTGGACAGATCGTCCAGCTCACCAAGGAAACCGTTACGGTTGAAACACCGATACGCAAAGAGCTACGGTATTTTATCCGGGTCATCTCCAGCATAGCCATCACGCTGGGGGTGTTGTTTTTCATACTCAGCGTATTCCTCGGCAAGCCACTCATCGGTAGCTTGATTTTTGCGATCGGCATCATCGTCGCCAATGTGCCGGAAGGCCTGTTACCCACCGTAACCCTTGCCCTGACGATGGCCTCAAAGCGCATGGCCAAGAAAAATGCACTGATCAGAAACCTGGAAGCAGTCGAGACGCTGGGCTCGACCACGGTAATTTGCACCGACAAGACCGGGACGATCACCCAGAACCGGATGAAGGTGACCACTCTTGTACTCGGCGAACACGAATGGTCCGCTTACCAGAACGGCTTGGCGCAGGCTGAAGGGTTTAACGAGGCCTGGGCGGCGATTGTCCTGTGCAATAACGCGCGCCTGAATAATCATGGTTACTTGGGCGACCCGACCGAGGGCGCGATGCTGGTCTTCGCCCAGCAGATGAAACCGCTGGTGAATTTTACAACCCGTTTTCCCCGCATCCACGAAAGCCCGTTCGATTCCACCACCAAGCGCATGATCACCACGCACCGTGGCGAGAATGGTCAACCCAACCTTGCTTACATGAAGGGTGCGCCGGAAATCGTATTCGGAAAATGTACCCACACCCTGCGCCAGGGGGTGATCGTCGAGTTCGATTCGGCAGCTCGGCAACAGGCATTTGAGCTTTACGAAGTCCTGGCCGCGCGCGGCGAACGGGTACTCGCCCTGGCATTCAAAACCACCGAGGCGTCTGAATCCGACGAGCAGAGCTTCATTTACCTGGGGTTGTTAGGCATGCTCGATCCGCCACGTCCAGAAATTCCGGACGCGATCGACAAGTGCCATAGCGCCGGCATTCGGGTGTTCATGATCACCGGCGATTACCACACGACCGCCGAATCCATCGCCAGACAGGTCGGGCTTTATACCGGGGATGGACAGGTGATCGTCGGTGACAAATTACTGGAAATGAACGAGGAAGAGTTATCCCGCCTGCTGGATAGCCGCGAACTGGTTTTCGCCCGTACCTCCCCGATGCAGAAACTGCAGATCGTTCAGGCATTACAGCGAAAAGGCGAGATCGTCACGGTCACCGGTGATGGCGTCAACGATGCGCCGGCATTGAAGAATGCCGACATGGGCGTGGCCATGGGCGTATCGGGCACAGAGGTTGCCAAGGAGGCAGCGGACATGGTGCTGATGGACGATAATTTCGCCACCATCGTCAGCGCCATTGAAGAAGGGCGCACCATTTTTTCCAACATCAAAAAATTCATTGCCTACATTCTGACCAGCAATGTTCCGGAAATCCTGCCCTTCATCGCTTTTGTGACCATCGGCGCACCGCTGGCACTCACCGTGGTGTTGATTCTGACGATCGACCTGGGCACCGATTTGCTGCCCGCGCTGGGGCTGGGACGCGAGCGGCCGGAGAATGACGTGATGAAACAGCCGCCGCGCAAGCGCGAGGAAAGGCTGCTCACCTGGACGCTGCTGGGCACGAGTTACGGCATCATCGGCATGCTGGAAGCGGCCGCCGGATTCTTCGCTTTCTTTGTCGTGTTGCATCATGGCGGCTGGACATGGGGGAGTGAATTACCCGAGTCAGGCCAACTCTACAAAACAGCCGTTACCTCGTTTTTGGCAGCCGTGGTTATCTGCCAGGTGGCCAATGTGTTGATCTGCCGCACCCAAAGGCAAAGCCTCCTGTCTGTAGGTGTTTTTTCGAACAAGCTGATCTGGGCTGGAATTTTTGCAGAGCTTGGTTTGGTCGCAGCAATCTCTTATGTTCCGTTCCTGCAGCCATTTTTCGGAACTGCGCCGATAGGCTGGTTTGAGGTGTCGCTTGCGCTGCCTTTTGCCGCGGCTATTTTGCTGGGAGATGAATTCCGGCGCTGGATGATCCGCCGGGAGAATGGCTTTGTGAAACGTTGGCTCACTTGGTAGCTGGCAGGAACTACCCCGTTGCGAACAAAACCATACAGAATGGCAACCCCGTGAGATGGGTTTGCCAGCGCGGTAATTGTCATCATCTGGCTGATATTGACAGCATTCTTTTTCGTGCCAGAAACCATGAACGACGTCAGGGGATGATTGCATCTTGAATCCGGGTACAGGTATTAACTTCAGCCGACACAGGTGGTGGCAAAATGTCGAAGGTTATGGGCGATTGATCAGATCCTCCTTCAGGAAAGTAAGTAATTATCACAATGACATTATGAAAAACCACAAACTATTTTTTTCCTTTTTGCTCGTTTTTTTGGGTGCACTAAACCCAGTGTCCGCTAGTGCAACGGCCTATGGCGGCACAGTAATCGATGCATCAACAAAAAAGCCGATCGAAGGCGCCTTCGTCACGCTTGGTAACACCGTTGTGCGCTCTGACTCCAATGGCAAATTTCAGATAGACGGGAGCGGTGATCGGCTAGGCATTAGAGCCTATGGTCATTCGCGACTGGAGGTGGCGGCAAGCATATTGACCAATGGCACCCCGATTTTGCTGGATTCTTTCATACCCAAGGCCATCTACCTTTCATTCTTTGGAATCGGGAACAAACAATTGCGTGAATCTGCCCTGAGCCTAATCAGGGACACTGAGCTAAACGCCATGGTGATCGACATAAAAGGGGATCGAGGCAAGATCGCCTTCAAGAGTGCCATTCCCCTTGCGGCAGAGGTCGGCGCGCAGGAAATAATTACCATAAAGGATATCAATTCACTGGTCAGAAATTTACATGCAAAAGGAATTTATACCATAGCAAGAATCGTCGTTTTTAAAGATGACGCCCTTGCCTTGGAAAGGCCCGATCTAGCAGTCAAAACCGCGGGAGGGGCAATCTGGAAAGACCGGGAGGGGCTGGCCTGGACTAATCCTTTCAGCAAAACGGTATGGGACTACAATATCGATTTAGCTGTTGAGGCGGCTCGAGCCGGCTTTGATGAAATCCAGTTTGACTACGTCCGTTTTCCCGACACGACCGGACTGGTCTATCCTGTGCCAAACACGGAAAAGAACCGGGTTGATGCTATTTCTGGATTTTTTTCCGAAGCGAGAAAAAAGCTTATCCCTTACAATGTTTTCCTTTCAGCGGACATCTTCGGATATGTGCTCTGGAATACCAATGACACTTATATTGGCCAGAAACTGGAAAACCTTGCCGCAGATCTGGACTATATTTCGCCCATGCTCTACCCATCCGGATTCAAGTTCGGCCTTCCAGGCTACTCGAACCCGGTACACAATCCGGGCCAGATCGTGTATCTGTCCCTTGAGAAAGCGATAAAGCGCACTGGGCTGTCCGCAATACGCTTTCGGCCATGGCTTCAAGCTTTCCGGGACTATGCCTTCGACAGAACTCCATTCCAGGAGGAGGCAATCCGGGCGCAAATTGATGCTGCCGGTAATTTCGGCAGCGACGGGTGGATGCTGTGGAATCCGCGCAACATTTATACGAAGAATGGTCTGAGGGCCAAGCGTTAATCCGCTGCTTTCAGCTGTCGTTTGTTCGGAGAGAGGGTAATGTGAAAAAACTTGTCCAAGTACATGGGCTAATACTCCTCATCCTTCTGGGTTCGGACGTATTTGCCCATGGCTTTGACAAACCAGATCCCTTAGCTCCGATTGCCGAGTTTACCCAAAGCGAAATCCAAGCAGGGCGAGTACCTGGAGCAGTCGTGCTAGTTGGAAACAGCAAAGTAATTCTTTACAGAAAGGCTTTCGGCCAGCGGGCGCTGGAACCTGCACCACTCCCCATGAATGTAGACACACGCTTTGATCTCGCATCACTGACCAAGGTAGTTGCAACAACGACCGCCATCATGCAATTAGTCGAGCAGAAGAAGATCCGCCTCGATGCCCCGGTGGTCAAATACTGGCCGCAGTTTGCCAAAAACCAAAAAAAAGCCATTACTATTCGGCAGTTGCTTACACACTATTCCGGGCTACGTGCCGACTTAGATTTAAGCCCTAAGTGGTCAGGCTACCGTACAGCCCTCAGGCTTATCGTTGCGGAAAAACCTATTTCGGCACCAGGCGTGAACTACCTCTACAGCGACATCAACTTCGAGATATTGGGGGAGTTGGTTAGACGGGTTTCTGGTGAGCCATTGGATGTTTATTGCGCCAAACATATATTTCGGCCGCTGGGGATGAAAAATACTGGTTTCAATCCCATACCTTCGCACCGACATGACATCGCGCCCACCGAATATCTAAATGGAAAGCTCCGCTGGGGCGAGGTGCACGACCCGACGGCCTACGACATGCGTGGAGTTGCCGGGCACGCGGGGCTATTTTCCACGGCGGACGATCTCGCCATCTTCGCCAAAATGCTACTTAATGGTGGACGCGAACACGGCGTTCGAATTCTGAGCCGCCACTCCGTGGAAGAAATGACCATACCCCAGTCTCCACCTGGCAAGGCAAGGTTGCGGGGGCTCGGCTGGAATTTAGCATCGCCATTCGCCCCCAATCGCGACCAGCTTCTGCCGGTTGGTTCCTACGGGCACCGCGGATTTACCGGTACGCTGCTATGGATTGATCCTGTTAGCAAGATTTATGTCATCGTTTTGAGCAATCGCGTCCACCCCTATGGAAAAGGTAACGCCGGCCCCTTGCGCAAAGGAATATTGGCGATAGTTGCAGACGCACAGAAACCAGAATCGGACGAACAGATTCTCGCTGCTCGACCTGCGTTAGCCTCCTACTACAAACTTGCAACTGTGCATCCGGAAATCCGTTCCGCCGCGAAAGTTGCCACAGGAATTGATGTCCTGGAAGCGGAAGACTTTGCGCCATTGAAGGGCTTACGTATTGGGGTCATCACCAACCAAACCGGTATCGACGCAGCCGGGAATCGAACTGTGGATATGTTATACAGGGCACCCGGAGTTAAGCTTGCCGCGATCTTCAGCCCGGAACATGGCATCAGTGGCAACATGGACGGAAAAGTAGCCTCCGGCATGGACGCAAGCACGGGATTACCTGTTTACAGCTTGTACGGTAATATCAGGCGTCCGACAGACGATATGCTGAAGCAACTCGATGCCCTTGTATTCGATATTCAGGACGTGGGTGCGCGCTTCTATACCTACGACACGACCTTGGCTTACGCCATGGAGGCGGCCGCACGTAAGGGCATCGATTTTTACGTTCTTGACCGCCCTGACCCCATCAGCGCAGATGTTGTACAAGGTCCAATGTTGGATGCGGATATGACATCTTTCACCGCTTTCTACCCTCTCCCGGTGAGGCATGGCATGACCATCGGCGAACTGGCCGGGCTGTTCAATATCCAAGCCGGCATCAATGTGAAGCTGCATGTCATCAAAATGCGCGGCTATCGGCGCAATGATTGGTTTGATGACACCGGCTTGAAGTGGATCAGTCCATCCCCGAATCTTAGGAGTCTTACCGAAGCCACCCTTTATCCAGGCATAGGCCTTGTGGAGGGCGCAAATGTAAGCGTCGGGCGCGGGACGGATACCCCCTTCGAGCTGATTGGTGCGCCATGGATAAATGGCAAAGGGCTCGCAAATTACCTGAACCGGCGCAACATCGCTGGCGTATTTTTCATACCCTCGGATTTCACGCCTAATGCAAATCGCTACCAGGATCAGTTGTGCCACGGCATTCGCATCATTGTGACTGATCGCCATGCGCTTGACTCCCCGTTACTGGGCATAGAGGTGGCGAGCGCCCTTTATCGACTCTACCCGGCAGAGTTTCATACCCAGAAAATCTTGGGAATGGTGGGAGCACATTGGGTATTACAAGCCATTGCAGACGGGATGGATCCGAAGATGATCTTGTCACAAGAACAGGATCAGATCGAAAAATTCAATGCTCTAAGAAACAAGTACTTGCTTTACTAGTGCACCCCTCGGGGTTCTACCCAGATATTACGGACACTTCAAAGAAACCTTGAACTCCCCACTGACTTGAAACGGATTTAAAAAGATTACCCAGAAACTCCCACCGACGGTGGAGTTCCCAGGATTTAGTGGACACTTTAACTCTAATGGCCACCGAGCCGGAGGTGAAAAGTGCCCAAAAAGAAGGAATCCAGCGAAGTTCGGCGCAAGTACGAATACATCAAAGCGAACCAGGGTGATCACAACGTTCGGATGATGTGCCGCCTGCTTGATGTGGCACCAAGTGGCTATTACGCATGGCTGAAAAACCCACTTTCAGACCGCGCCAAGGAAGATGCCCGCCTTCTGCGCTTGATTCGCGCATCGTTCAAGGCCAGTCAGGGGGTGTACGGTGCGCCTCGCGTTTTCCTTGACCTGAGAGAGGCGGGAGAAACATGTAGCAAGCATCGCGTCGTCAGGCTCATGCGCGAGAACGGTATACGGGCCAGAGCGGGATATCGCACCCGTCGATATGTTGACGGGAAACCTGCTGTGCTCATTCCAAACTTGGTAAATAGGAATTTCGATGTATCGCAGCCTGATCGCATTTGGGTGACCGATATCACCTATGTCCGCACCTGGGAGGGCTGGCTTTATGTTGCGGTCGTGCTGGATCTTTTCTCCAGAAAGGTCATCGGTTGGGCTGCTCGGCAAACCATTCATCGAGAACTTGTCCTCGACGCGATTCTGATGGCAGTCCGTCAACGAAAACCCTTTGGGACCATCGTGCATTCGGATCAGGGTTCGCAGTACGGCAGTGACGATTGGCGAAGGTTTTGCAAATCGAACAAGCTTGAACCCAGCATGAGCCGCCGTGGCAACTGCTGGGACAACGCCGTTGCTGAATCCTTCTTCAGTAGCCTGAAGAAGGAACGCATCAAGAAAAAGATCTACAAAAATCGTCAGCTCGCAACCGAAGACATCTCAGATTACATCGAGTCGTTCTACAATCGAACGCGTCGACATCAGCATCTGGGCGGAGTCAGTCCAGATGAATTTGAAGAGGCTGCAAAGCGATCAAAAACAGGTGTCCACTAAACCTTGGGAACTCCATATTCGGAATCTAGTGTGTTGAATCCACACCGAAAAGCGGGCGGTGGGTTTACTAAGTTTTCGGCAGCTTTTTAATCCGTTTCCGGTCAGGGGGAATACGCGAACTTCAGAAGGAACCCCGCCAACTGATCCTTTCAACCCGATGGCGCGAAAGGCCAGTTTCCAACAAGGACTATCTTTCCTGAATCAGGCTCGTTTAACAGCAAAAAAGTGCTCGAACCAACCTCAGATTGCAAATGGCCACTTTAAGTATCTAGTGCCCGCTACCTCATCTTTGACGGAAGCCTGATTCTTTCTCCAGCCACCATGAACTGTCCATATCCAAGATGATGAATGGTTTTCGGTATTTTCACTTCCGGGTCGATCCAGGCCTTGATGATTTCCACGACGAACAAGGCATACTTGGCGACCATCTGCTTGTCGGTGACACGGCACTCAAGGTTTGCGTAGCACTCATCGACCATAGGCACTGCGATCTGAGATGCCTCGGTGGGTGTGAGATGAAACATCTCGAACTTATTTATATCTGCCCCGGTGGTATTGCCGCAACCGACGACTTTTTCAGCGATATCCACCGTCGGAATGTTGATGACACATTCATTGGTCGTATTTAAAAGATCGAAGGAATAGTTTCGCTCACTGATGATGCACCCCACTAGCGGGGGGTCAAACTCCATCATCGTATGCCAGGACATCGTCATGATATTTGGATGACCATCGCGGGTGGTGGCGACGTTACCCCGAATTTGAGTAGCACTGGCATTTAGAGTCCAATCCCATGAAGTAAGGAGATTGGACGTGAAGAAGCGATACAGCGAAGAGCAGATCATTGGTTTTCTGAAGGAGGCGGAGGCTGG
>Ga0307375_10000884_pt1 | contig 34842 bp, 51 predicted proteins | sample TR1MG_FD_202531 | JGI IMG/M metagenome (GOLD analysis project Ga0307375, IMG submission 202531) | Soil microbial communities from Risofladan, Vaasa, Finland - TR-1 | ecosystem: Environmental > Terrestrial > Soil > Coastal area > Acid sulfate soil | place: Finland: Risofladan, Vaasa | collected... | reverse complement strand
AGAGACAATTTGAATTCAATAGTCATCTCTCCAGTTGAAGGGTCAGATGAAAAAACTGCTGATCAGCTAACTAAACTTTCTTATAATATTTGGGATAAAGGCGGAGGATATAACACTTTTCTAGATTCATGCGATGAGTCTTTTAAAGCTGGAATGAATCTTTGTGGTATTTACATGGATTATTCTAAAGATTTCTTGAACGGTGATATTAAATTCTATAAAAGAACATACAATTCATATTATTTAGATCCTACTTTTGAAAACATTGATTTATCAGATTGTTCATTTGCAATTATGCGAGATGTTCTTGATAGAAAAGTAGTTAAACAACTTCTACCTTTTATAGATCCGCAACTAATTGAAGAACTACCAAATTCAAATCAAGATGATAAATTTATTGCATATCACCCTCAGTTTACGTTATTTAGTAAAAAGAAAGGATTAATAGCTTACGATCAATATTATAAGAAAGTTACAAAGATGCGTAAATTCTTAGTAGATGAAGAAAATGGATATTACAAAGATATAACAGATTTAGAGCCAGAAGAAATTGCGAAATTAAAAACTGGTATATATAGGATGCGTAAAGTTCGGGAAGAAGCTTCTAGTTATGGAATTGAGACAAGAGAATTGCCACCAGTATTAAAAATAGAAAATGCAGAAAGAGAATTTGTTGAACTAAATATAATGTTAAATGGTCAAAATGTTTATAACGGAGTAGATAAAACAAAAATTGATGATACATATCCGTTTATTATAAATATGTGTTATTTCGAGCCTTCAATATGGATGCCAGCTCTAAGAGTTCAGGGAATGGCTTCAACAATGTATTCAATTCAAAGACAATTCAATAAAAGACATATGAAAATAATTGATAAAATGGACTCTACTATTTCAACAGGTTATAAATATTTAATTGGTTCATTAAATGATCCTACAGAATTACAACAAGCAGGTCAAAATAAAATAATTGGTATAAATGATGATGCTAAATATGGATTGGATTCTGTCCAAGAACTTAATTCAGGTACTGCTGATCCTTCTATTATTCAGTATCAGGAAACTTTAAGTCAGTTAGCGTTAGTAATGTCAAACGTTAATGAAAGTGTTTTAGGAGTTGATCAAGAAGGTAATACGCAAATATCAGGAAGATTAGCACAAGTTAGAATTGGACAAGGTTTAAGATCAAATAGAAAAGTATTTGATAATATTGATGATGTTCAAAAGATTTTAGGAAAACTAGTTCTTAAAGCAATTCAAAAAAATTATCCTCCTACAAAAGTTAAAAGAATATTAGGTGAAGAACCAACTGAACAATTCTACAATCAAGAATTTGAACAATACGATGCAACAGTTAAAGAAGGTATTAGATCACAATCTCAAAGAGATGCTTATTATTATGAACTTGTTAATTTGAAACGTGAAGGAATCGTAGATGTTCCTCAAGCTGAAATAGTTAATGCATTACAAATGGCAGGAATCAGCGATTTGAAAAATGCTATTGAACAGGAATCTCAAATGAAACAACAATCACAACAGCAACAAGTTCAATTAGAACAAGAAGTATTGCAAAAACAAATTGGATTACTTGAAGCAACAACTGCTGAAAAATATGAAAGTGCAGGTGAAAAATCAAGCAGAAAATATTCTAATTTCGGATTAGAAGCTGAAAGACAAGCTAGATCCCAAAGAGATGAAGCAACAGCAGCGTTAGATAAAGCGAAAGCAATCGTTGAACTATCAAAAATGAATGATGATAGAATTCTTCAGGTACTACAAATTGTTAATGAAATGGAAGCGGAAGAAAGAGCTAACAATAGAAATGATGAAAATAAAGATTTAATGAAATCTGAAATGATTAGTAATAAAGTTACTAATTCACAGCAAGAATCACCACAACAACAAACATCACAACAACAAACATCACAACAACAAAGCCAAGGAGGCTAAACATGGAAAAAGGTTCCAAAATGGATTCTCCAGTAGGAATTTATTCTACTAAATCAAATCCACTAGCACAACCAAAAATAACACCTAGTGATTTTGGTCCAGGTATGAATCCTGATCAAAGAATTGCTGAAAGCTTAAGAAAAAAAGCTTATGCAGAAAGAGATTCACTACGTGGAAAAAGCGGAATGTAATTTATGACATCAAGCTATTTAAAATGTCCTACAACAGGTTTAATCTTACCAAAAAAGTTTGTCGATGAGAAGACATCGTTAAAAAATCTAATAAACGAAATTTTGGAAAAGGTTTTGTCTCAATATTCACATCTTAAGCAGACATATTATTTAACATTGCATGCTAAATTTGATGATTTTGATTCAGGAAATTTTAAAATTGATGCTCCAAAAATTACATTTAAGTTGCCTCCATTCATGAGTAATTCTTTTGTTTGGTGGGTTAACAATTCTAAAGGAATATGTGAACTTCTATGGATGGTAGCTCCTAAAAAAAGAGGAGAGAAACTTAAAGTAGAGTTTAATACAAAAGGTGTCGCCTACCTTCAAGCAAAGGGTGCAATGCCAAGTGTTGGCGTAAAAACACGTTAAAACGGGTAAAAAAAGGATAAACTATGACAGATACCGTATCTGAAGAAGTTAAAGAAAATGTTGAACAACTACAAGTTCCAATTGCAGAAAACAATGAAGCTCAAAATGTTCAGCAGGAAGTTGTTGATGTCACTCAAGAAAAGGAACAGCAAGTTCCATTAAGTGCATTACAAAAGGAAAGAAAAAAGAGACAAGAGTATGAGCAAGAATTGAAAGCATATAGAGACTTTCAACTTAAGCAAATGCAAATGGCTCAACAACCAAAAGAAGAAGATCCTAGTCAATACGAGCCTATTACTAAAGCTGATTATGAAAGAGCAAAAAATGCTGAAAAACTTTCAATCATGCGTGAAGTAGAGGAAAAAATCTGGATTAAGAATAATCCTGATAAAATAGAAGAAATTAATGAAAGATTAACCGAATTTTTAAAACAAAGACCGAATTTAGTCGCTGCGATTGAATCTTCAAGCAACAGATACGAGGAAGCTTGGGAATTAATGGATAAGTTAAGCCCTAAGCAAAAAATAGCTTTGACAAAACCGTTAGCAGAAAAGAAATCTTCTCCTGGTTCGCCAGCAGTAGTTTCTAAGTCTGCATCGATGAATCAAGCCATAGATGTAATGAATATGTCAGATGAAGAATTTGATGCTTGGAGAAGATCTAAAAGAAAGGCTAGGTAGGTCATAAAAGGAGAAATTATGACAACAGGCATAACAACAACAAGTAATTACGGTTCTATGGCTAATAGTTGGGCACATAGAGCGTTATTAAAAAGATCAAAACCACATAATATTCACAATTTATTTGGTAGAGCATTTTCATTACCTCAAAAAAATACACGAGTAATGGATTTTAGAAGACAAGAGAACTTCAATTCTGATCCAGTAGTATTACCAGAAGGACAAGATCCAGCTCCAGAACAAGTAAACAAATTTGATATAAGCGTTACAGTACAAGAATTTGGTAAAGTAACTCTTTTATCTAGAACAGTATTATTAATAGTTGAAGATGATACAGCAAATGAAACTGCTGATAACTTATCTCAATCAATGTATACCATGTTAGACAAAGTAACTAGAGATGTGTGGGCTTCTTCAGTTCCACAAATTTCATGTTTAAATGGAGTTAATGGAAACGCAATTACAGAAGTAACAACAACAGATTGGTCAAGAGCAATTGCATATCTAGATGAAAATAACACAGAAAAATGCACTCCAACAGTTCCTGGATCTTCTCAATTTGGTACAGGTCCAATTGAAGCATCATACTGGGTTACTTCTCACGTTAAATTAAAACCAGATATTAGAGCATTAGATTCATTTGTTCCTACTTCACAATACGGAAGACAAGAGAATATTTTGCAAGCTGAATTTGGTGCAGTTGATGAATCAAGAATCGTAACTTCTACTTTAGTTAATGTAACCACAGATTCACCACCAGTTTATAGCAATACTTTCATTGGTGCAAATGCTTATGGTTATGTTTCTATTGATGGAGTTTCTACAGAAATGATTATGAAACCACTTGGATTCAATGATTATTTGAATAGATTCCAATCAATGGGATTCACAGCATGGTTTAATGCTGCAATATTAGACGATTCTCATATCGTTACATTATTATCAACTAAAGCATAAGGAAGGAATATATGGACTTAAAATTAGGTCAAACAATGACTGAAGCCTACAAATTTATTTCTGCAGGCACTGCACACACATTTACATTTGGTTTTGAGCCAGATAAAGTTGTGTTTGTAAATTTAACAGATTGGACAGGAACAGCTGGTGGTTTACCAAAATCATTTTGGTATAGAGATCAAACAACTACTGCTCATGCTTTCCAAGAACAAGTAATTGATTCATCTGCTGGTGCATCATTTAACTTTTTAGACACAGCAACTAATGGTTTCACTGTAGCAAATACAGCTGGTGGCGTAACAGATGTACATAAATTGGTATCTGCTATTACTCAAGCTGATCCTTGCGTTGTAACAACTACAGTAGCACATGGATTTCAAACCAATCAAATCGTAAGATTTACAGATTTAGGTTCTGATATGCCAATTGCTCGTGGAATGAATGAATTGAATAACAATAGATATAAAATCGTTGTTATTGATTCAACTTCTTTCTCACTTAAGAATGTAATTACTGATGAAGCAATTGATTCTACTTCATTTGTAGCATGGGTAGCTGGTGGAAGAGTAACTTTAGAAACTAAAGTTCTAGCTTTAAATCATCCACAAGTATCTCCTTATGATGTAACAGCTTACAATCCAAATTCTTTTGCATATGATCCAATTCTATATAAATTAACAGCTGGAACTTCTGTTATGGGTACTAACGGAGATGTATTCTTGATTGAAGTTTATAAATTTGGTCAAATAATTGATTTGGGCGATTTGTTAGTTTAACAATAAATAACTGGACTCCGAAAGGAGTCTGGTTTAACTTAAAACATAATGAGGAATAAAATGAATAGTAAATGTAAAGAAAAGCCAAAACCTAAAGGTAAATAACATGAAAAAGAAAACTGCAAAGTATTCTAAAGCAGCAAGACCTAAAATAAAAAAAGTTATGGAAGAGTTTGAAACAGATAAATTGCATAGTGGTTCAAAAAATGGTCCAGTTGTTAAAAATAGAAAGCAAGCTATTGCAATTAGTTTAAGTGAAGCAAGAGCAAAAGGTTATAAAATACCAAAGAAAAAAAAGTAATTTAAATATTACAAAGGATACAAAATGATCAAAGAAAAAGTAACAAAGAATGAAAACAAAATGGATGAAGCTTTATTAAAGGCTAAAGCTGAAGAAAATCAATATGAAAATATTGAAGACATGCCACTTAATTGTTTAGATGATTATATCAAATATAATGAGAGAGCAAGAGCATTAAATAAGAAATTAAAAGTTGCTAGATATCAGATAAAACCTTGTCCTGTAGAATTGCATCCAACAGAGAGAATAGTATTTGGAAGAAATGATCAAAAAGAAAATGCTTTGCCAGTTTATCTATCTGATTCAATGATTGATTTTAAAATGACTTTATATCCTGGAAAAACTTATGAACTTCCACGATATATAATTGAATATTTATCTAAAAAAGGTACACCAATTTGGAAATGGTATGAAAATCCAGATGGTAGTAAAGAAACTAGAATATCACATTTTAATCCAAGATTTGCAATAAGAACAATTTATAAGGACTAAGAAAATGGCTAGGGTATTGTCAGATGTTAAAAGAATCATGAGATTATTCATTGGAAAAAGGAATGAAAATGATCCTGATTCTAGTGATACTTTAATTTTTAGTTACATTAATGATTTTATTAATTTGACAATGACAGATGATGTTAAATTGTTTGAGAATTATGGAACTTTAAGATTTACAATTGATGAAACTAATACAACTGGAATTGTAGAATTTTCATCGATACCAAATAATCCTCCTAAGTTCTCGAATATTTCATCTGATGGTTTTGTTACATTAACAGATCCAGCCGAAGGTTCAATATCTTGGAATAAATTATATATTTATCAAAATCCAGGTCAATTCTATCAATATTGGGGTGTAAACAATTCTGATGTTTTGATTCCTGGATATCCAACTCAAATGTTATATTATGGAGATCAATTTGTTGTTAGAACAATTCCGAATACTTCATACGATATAATTATTTATGGATACACTATAAATGAAGAGTTTGCACAAAATGATGGAGATATTCCATTAAAATATGATTATTGGCTTAGATATTATGCTTACGGAGCTGGTTTGTTATATGCGAAAGATTATAAGTATGAAGCTGATGTTTTAGGAATGATGCAAGCTAAATTTAATCATGAGAAAGCATTAATATTAACAAGAACACATAATCAAATAAAAATTGGCAGATGCCAACCACAATTTTAGGAGAATAAAGTATGGTTTGGAATTCGATTGCTCCAGATGGAACTAAGTCAGTAAAAAGCAACAAAACACCTTTGCAAGAAAATACTACTTATGTTGAAACTTCAATGAAAGTAGATCATTTTTGGGACGAAAGCGCTAACAACGATGGACATCACCAATTTGCGCAAATGCCTTCATATGAAACTGCAGGAATTCCTGATGATCCAGCTTTTGCAAACGTAGATATGGGAATAGTTTATTATGGAAGAGAGAAAACAGCTGCTGAAGCAGTAGCACAACAAGATGTTCAACCTTATGCACGAGTTAGCACAAATGTTTTACAATTGCTAGGAATTAGATCATGTGGAACTATAAATGTTGATCTAGTAACTTTTGCTCCAACAATAGTTTATAAACACAATATTTTATCTGTAACAAGAACAGCTAAAGGTATTTATCGAATTACATTTGAAGTAGCTAGTCCAATGCCTTCTCAGAATTATATAGTATTTGGTGGTGGTGCAGGAAATAGTTCAGCTATAAATCAAGCTTCAAGCATTTATCTATCTCTTCAGGGAAATCAACCAAATTTAAATACTCATAAACTAACAACATTTATGGATATAGTAATAACTAATCAGGCAGGAACTGCAGTTGATCCTGTTCAATTTTGGTTTACATGTTTCGGTGGTTAAATGGATACATATGAAATAACAGGTTTTATTCTAGGTATTGAAAATTCAGGAGTTAATTTTCTTGATCCTCCTCAAGCTTTTGAGTCAATTGTAAATGGATATGTTTATAGACAGGAATTGAGATCACGAAAAGGATTTACCAGATTTTCTCAAACTAGACTAAATAGTAGAGTCATGGGAATTTTTGAGGATATTTTACCTAATGGCGAAAAAGAGTTATTAGCATTCGATAAAGATCATTTATATAAATATGTTTCAGGAACAGATAGTTTCGATGAAGTTCCAACTGCTGGAACAATTGGAGTCGGTTACAACTTTGGTATTTCAAGTAATGATGGATATATTTCAGGAACTTCATACTTTACTAAAACAGGTACAAGAAGATTTGTTTTTTGTAGTAGAGGAATGAATAATATTTTCTTTTATGATGGAACTGAAGTAAAAAGATATAATAGTAATAATGCATTAGATAATCCAGATTATGTTGAACCTGCTGAGGGTGCATTACAAAGAGCAGTTAAATTAATGTGGTTTGGCGAAAGATTAAATTTCTTTATTCCAACAATTTCAGGAACTATTTATTCACAAGGTATTTTATATTCAGGCATTAGAGATTCTACAGGAAATGGCGATAAATATAATGTATCTGGTTCAGGATTAATTTCATGCGATACTTATGAAGCAATGAAAGGTACTGCATTTCTAGGTGATATAATTGTAATGAACTTTCAAAGATCAACATGGACACTTGAAAAAACAAGAGATGTATTCAACCCTTATTTCGTTAGAAAAATTCCTTCAGTTCTTGGGACAGATTCTACTTTCTCAACAGTTTCATATGGTTATGAAGTTAAATCAGTTGGACAAACAGGATTATTAAGTACTGATGGCAGACAATCTCTTAGATTTGATGATCAAATACCATATTTTACAAAAGATGATATTGATAATATTGAGTTTGAGTTAATTTATAGTGGTTTTGATAGAAACAATGATCAATTTCTTTTTTCTTATAAAAGTACTTTCGGAGATTTCTTTGGAAATACTGTTCAAGATCAAGTTTTAGTATACAATTATAAAGAATCTACATGGTCAGTGTATGATTTGAGGTTTTCAGTATTTGGAGAGTCACAAGAAGGTCCTGAGCTTGTTTGGGATGATATAGATGAGACACATAAGCCAGAATGGGCACAATGGGATACAACTACAGAAATTTGGGATAAAATAGGACTTGGGAAAGTAACTATTAAGACTTTAGCTGGCGATGATGATGGTTTTATTTATGAAATAAATAATGGATTTGATGATTATTTTGAAAATATAACTAATATAACTAGTGCTACAAATGCAGTTATAACAATGGGAGCATCATCTTTTAGATCAAGAGATTATGTTTTAATCCGAAATGTTGAAGGAATGACAGAAATTAATGGAATGATTGCTCAAGTTGTAACTGCTACAGATACTTCTTTGGAAATAAATATAGATACAACAAAGTTTACTGCTTATACAGGCGGTGGAAATGTTAGTAAAGTTATAAATTTTCGAGCTCAATTTTCACCGTTTAATCCATATAGAGCAAATGGCAAAAGATGTTATGTTTCTCATGTTGAAGTTCTATTAGACACTCAAAGTGGATCAGTTACTTTAGAAGCTTATGAAGATGAAGATTTAGTTCCATTTAAATCAACTCCATTGATTACTGATTCATCAAGTGCAAAAGCTAGAACTTGGGTAACAGCAACAATTGATCATTCAGCAGATTTCATAACTTTCGTTTTAAAAAATAATTCAGTTATAGAGCCAACAACAATTTCATCTGTAAGAGTGCATTGTTCATCGGCTGAGCCAACAACGTATTAGGAAAAAGAATGGCAAAAATACCAGAATATTATAATGTTGGAAACAGAGATAACATAACAAATGAAGAGTTACTTAGAATAATGGAAGACATGTATAAAAAGATAGCGATTGCATTAAATAAAAAACCAGATATTTTTGAGAGAGAAACAAATGGATTATCAACCGACACTCAATTGTCAATTGGAAGCATAAATATAAACACTAATACAAATAAAATAGAAATGTTAGTTGCTCACCCAACGGCAGCAAGCGTAACATGGAAAGAAATTTAAGGAGTTAATATGTCAGCAGCAATTATACCAATAATATCAGCATTGATATCTGGTGGAGGAGCAGCTCTTGGAGGTTATTTTAATCGACAAAAACCTCAAGATGCAAATCCATCTGCAATGCAACAAACACAAAAAGATTTAATTGATCAATTGTTAGCTTCAATTAAAGGCAATGGTCCTTTTTCTGATCTTTTTAATTTCAATGAAGATACTTTTAATAAATCATATTTAGAGCCAGCAAAGCAAATGTTTAATAGTCAAATAGCTCCACAAATACAACAAAGTTTTATTGCTAATGGTCAGCAACGAAGTACTGGAATGGAAAATCAATTGACTCGAGCAGGAGTTGACATGGATCAATTATTAAATCAAGCATATGGTGGAATGCAACAAAATGCTCAACAGAACAAAATGAATGCTATAAATTCAATATTGGGAATGGGAGCTGGAGCAGGTTCAACTCCAGGACAAACAGGTAAAAATGCTGCAGGACAAGGATTTAGCGGTTATTTGACAGGCGAAGGATTTGGTTCAGACATACAAGATATTTTAGCTAAATTCATGGGAAATAAAAATCAAAATCAGTCTATTCAAGATACTTATCAGCCACAAAGAAAAGGTTTTGAAAGACAACCTCAATATTATGATTATAAAACTGGGGTAATGGGGTAAATTATGACAACACCATTTGAGGCAGGAAGAGCCATAGGAAATAATATTAGTCAAGGAATAAGAGGTGCTAGAGATACTGTAGCAATTCAAGATATTTTAGCTGAAGCACAACAAATGAACAATAGTCCTGAAGCACAACAAAATGCAATACAACAGATTTTAAGCAAAGTTTCGCAATCAAGACAACCTAATGTGATGCAATTACTACAGAATCAGGGACAAGCAAGACAGCAACAACAATCTAATCAAGCTTTTTCTAATATAACTGGATATTCACCAGAGCAAATTCAGGGATTAAGTCCTAAAGAAAGAGAAATAGTTTTGTCAAATCAATTGAAAGCACAAGCAAAACCCGCATTTACTGTAAATAAACCAATGTTAAATACAGCATTTAATAGAGCGGAACAAATATTAAAAGGTGGTTATACAGGGAAAACAATAAAATCATTTGGTAAAACTGGAAGACAAGAAAGAGCCGAATTAAACAATTTAAGCGAAATTTTTATCAGTAATTTAATTCCTTTGATTAATCCTCGTGGTACAATGTCTAAGGAGAGATTTAATTATATTAAAAATCTAACTCCTCAAGGTCATGATACAGATGAAACAATAAGAGGAAAGTTAGATTCATTAAGAACTATCTTTGAAATGAATCCTGATCAATTAAGTTCACTTGAAAATATGCCTGATAATCAATTTAAAATGGCTATTAAATCTGGAATAGTTTCTCAACAATCACAACAAAATATTTCAGACGATCAAATTGATGCACTGTTACAACAAACAGGTGGCAATGTTGATGAGGCTATCAATATTTTACAAAATATGCAAAATCAATAAGAGGAAGTATGACAACTGATTTAAGACAAAGAATTGAAGAAAGAGCTAAATTGTTAAATCAACCTCCTCAGCAACAACAATCTTTGCCTAATAACCTTAATGAAGAACAAAACACTCAACAACCAACAAATGATTTAAGATCAAGATTTGAATCTAGATTAAATGAAATGCAAAAACAAAATAGAACTCCTCTTGAGAAATATGTCCAAAGACCAACAGAAGTAGCGTTAACTTCTACTGCATCTGGTTTTAAAGCAATTCCAAGAACTGGCTTTGACTTATTAAAAACAATAGTTCAAAAAACTGGTGGTAATATTCAGGATCTAGAAAAGTTTCAACAAGAATCTCCTGAATGGTTAAAAAAAGTTGCAAGTACAGTTTTCCCCACATTTGAAGAATCTCAGAAAAAATATCAAGAAAAAGGATTTGCTAAACCTGAATCAGCAATAGAAAAGGGAATAGAAAAAGCAGGAAGATTTCTAGGTGAATCACCAGCGGTTGGCGGTATTGGTGGAATTCCTGGTGCAGTTGGTTTAGCAGGGGCTGCTGTAGGATCACAAGTTGCAGAAGAATTAGAATTACCACCTTTAGCAAATGCTGCATTAACATTGGGTACTTCTTTAATTGGACACAAAGTTGGTGGTGGTTTTAAAGAATTAGCAAGACAAAAAATTACTCCAGAAGTTGAACGTTATATTGCTGCTAGTAAAAAAGCGGGAATTGATCCACTTTTAACTGGTATGAATCCTTCACAATTACAAAAAGTCGCTCAAAAATGGTCAACTCATGGTATTGGAGGTCCTCAAATATTAGAAGAAGCATATAAATCTAGATCTGCACAAGTTGCACGTCAATTTGAAAAAGCATTAGATGAGATAGGCGAAAATTTATATCAATCTCCATATGAAGCTGGAGAAGGTTTAAAAGAATCAATTCAAGATGCATCAATGCAAATTGAACAAAACAAAAGACAATTGTATCGAGCAGTAGATGAAACATTACCTAAAAATGCAGCTTTTGTTTTATCAAATCCAAAAGGAATGCAAAAACAATTAGAAAATGGAATAAAAATTATAAATGACAGTTTATTGATTACACCAAAAGAATCTCCTACTTATGGAAGATTGCATTTTTTGAAAAACGGAATGAAAAATTTAAATAAACATGATTTAGTAGCAATGCCTATAAAACAATTAGAAGGTTTAGATAGATCTTTAAATGAAGTCATAAAATATGAAAAACCAGGTGGATACGATAAATTGTTAGTTCCATTTGCAAATGAAATTAAAAATGAATTGAAAAATTACGGAAAAATAAATCCGCGATTTGCAACAGCAAGAAAAGCAGCAAATGATTATTTTGCGGATGAAGTAGTTCATATAAGACAAAACCTTTTATCATCAATTTCAAAATCTCAAACACCTGAAAGCACTCTTGCAATTATGAATACTGTTTCAGGAGTTAAACATGTTGAAAAAGCACTCAAAGCTTTACCGAATGGTGAAAATTTATTAAATGGTTTAAAAAGATATAAATTAAATACATTAATTAGAGAGAAAATAATAGATTCATCAACTGGTTTAATGAAATTAGGTGGTATTAAAGACTTCCTAAGTAGAAAAGCAAAAGATTATCATTTGATAAGTGAATTAGCTGGAGCTGAATCTATGCAATCATTAAGAAATTTAGAACATGCTGGGAAAGGTCTTGAAAAGGGATTTAATAACTTAGTTAATCCTTCCAAATCAGCTGATACATTAATCGCAATTAATTCAATATTAAGCCCTTCTAAAAAGATAATCAGAGGAATAAAAGAACTAGGAAAAGCACACCCATTTGAAGCAGTTTCAGATTTATTAAGTGGTGGTCTTTCTATAGCAATGCCTAAAGCTTTAGCAAAAATGACATTAAATCCGAAATTTGCAAATAAAGTTTTTGCTTTAAGTCAGGCAGGAAAAGCTAACAATTGGCGAGCATTTAATAAAATATTGGATGAGTTAACAGATGAGATGAATAAAAAAGATCAAAAAGAGGCAAAATAATTCTTTAATTTTATAAGTTTAGGTATTGCATATTCTTTAATATACAATGGAATGCACATAATATTAATGAATATTCCTAAGATAAGACCTAAGAATGCAAATACCAATTGAATGGCAATTGCTCCTAATATAATGTAAGCTAAAATAATTACTGCAATCATATCAAAACTCTTCCATTTCTGCTTTATGTTTAAGTTTAAGTTTTTCTTCATCGATACAAAATCGGTGCATACTAATGCAACCAACAATAAACCCGAAAATAGTTGCAATCATCGACCAATATAATATACCAAAAAATAAGGCAAATGTTACACCTGAAAAAATGTAATCTTTTATTTCTGTTTTTAATATTTTTTTCATGTCTTCCTCTCTAATCTTCTAATATTTCAAAATAATAACTTGTAGTTGTCAAGATATGCTTTATAACTTGGTTCAAACTTTCGAATCTATCAATATGAATAGATAAACCCATTCTGCAATATACGTGTCCGTCAAAGAAAGCATGGTCTGATAATACTTTCATTGGATTAACTAGAGTGTCTTTTTGATTATTATGATAAACGTTAATTTGATAATTCATTGTTTTGCCCTTTCATTTATATTTATATTATAATTAATTATGAATAATTATGTAAATTACAGAATTTATTTAAGATTAATATTAGATTTTAATATTTGATTGTTAAACTTTTAAGCATTATTAAATTAATTCTTTCACTCATGTTTCTAAGGATTGTTGTACAATAAAAATGTCTTACACCTCTTAATACAATATATTCATTATCTGTTATTGGTTTCATAAAATCCTTAAAACAAAAGGGGCTATGAAAGCCCCGTAAATAAAACAAATTAAAATGCAAATCCAACTGCAAAATTAATAACTGTAGATTTCCAGTAAGAAAAATCATTGTTTGATGAAACTTCAAAATCATCATATACATGATTAAGCATTGGAAAATAACTTAGTGTATTAACTTTTGCTTGAGCAAACATTTGATAACCGCATATATCGAATTCTCTACCGAATCCAATAAATGGGCTAACAAAGTAATACTTACAACATGAATTGTTACAATATTCTTGAGTTACTCCAGCAAATGCATAATAGAATGAATTTTCGATATATCGTACATAAGATACATCTAACATTGCAGTAGATTGATTGTTATAGATAAAAGGTGTAGGAAGTGAAATATTAGCATCTATTGATTGTTTTGCATCTATTGAATATCTATAACCAAATCCAAAATAAAATGGTGTAAAAGTTGTAGAAATAGAATTTGAATTTGATGTTGAAGTAATAATATAAGAATATGAATTACTTGCAACATAATCATTTTCTAAATCTGCAGGTTCAGTTGCACATAAAAAAGATAATGGTAAAAGAAATAATAAATATTTAATTTTCATTGTTTTTCCTTTGTTTGTTTGTTTGTTAATAAAAAATAATCACATATGTAAAAAAGACAACGAGGAGCATAAAAATAACTGCTATAATTAGCAAAAAAACAATTATTAATAATTCCTCGTTGGAATTCTCCGCCATAGTAAAACTTTTTCTTTTTCTTTTGATTTTCGTATAAACCAACTTCCAAGTTGTCTCCAACCTACAGTTTTTTGTAAATTCGTTTGTAACTCCACTAATTCATATTCAGGAGGTTTAAATTCAATGGCTTTAATCCAACCATCTGAATCACTATCCATAAACTTATAAGGCAAATATCTATATGGTAAACATTTATCATAATTAGATGATTCCAACTTTTTCTTTTGCCACATTCCCTTTTTCCCAGCCATTTTAATCTAAAATAAAAAGTAACAGTAAAACAAATGAAATTAATAATCCTGCGAATAGCATATAAACCATTATATCATTTATCAGTTGTCCATAGTTTTTTAAAAGTTTACGAAACATGTTCTTTCTCCCAATTTCTATTTCCTATTTCTTTTTGATTCTCTCTATATAATTTATCAAATTCATCAAGAGCATCAAAATCTCTTCCTTCTAATTCAGCTTCTTCCTTAGGGTCAAGAATGTGAACATCGAAGGTATGAGCGTAATAAATTGGTAAATTCGATCTTTCTTTTGACTTTTTATTTAGAAAAAGAAATCCACTAATAATTAAAATAATAAAAATAAATAAGAGAAAATACTTGTATATTAGAGAAAAATTCATAAAAAACTTCCAATTGTTAATTTTAAAAATATGTAAATTAATGATGACAAAAACATTACGTTAAAAATCATCTGAATATCAATCTTTCGAAATCTCTTCTATCAGGGGTTTCACAATAAACTACACTTTCGTATTTATATAATAGTTTCATTTTATTTATAAGCATACGATGCATTATTTCTGAACATATTGTGCATAATCTAAATACTCTATTAACTTTAGCTAATGTTGCTTTTGGAACTTCAAATGAAGCCATAATCATTTCTTCTGGACAGTCTCTTTCAATGATAAATATAGCTCGATTTACAAATCTATTTGAATTTACATTCACACTCACGGTTGTTTCTCCTTAATTTCTTTATAATAGTATTTAATTTGATCATTTAATGATTCGATATGAACTACAAGAAAAATTCTTAAATAAAATATACCTTCATATAAAGAAGAAATTCTATCTCTAAATTCGTTAATATTTCCGCCGAATGAAGTTACTTTTTTATAAAGAGATTCTTCTAAATGAAACATTGATCTTGCAAAAACATCATTTATATTTGTCGCTTTTCTATAATCGTAAGGTTCAACTTTACCTTTAGAATTTATATAAACTTTACTAGAATCCTCTAAATTACTTCTTGTGCAACAATTGCAAGAATTAGAGAACTTAAAAGTTACATTGTCAGGAAGATTAATACTCATAAAAACCTCATTTACGTTTTTCACTTAATAGTTTAGTAACTTCTAAATCTTTATCAACTAAGAACTGTTTAATCAAAGTATTTATTACAAAATTCATCGAAACTTTTGATAAACAGCAATAAATTTGAAGCTTTGTATGATTTTCTTCAGAAATTCTGGATATTAATTGTTTCATATCATCCTTAATTTTGGTTAAAAGATAGCATAATATCATTATTTTTTAAAACAGATAAAAATAAATTTTGTATATATTTCAAAAAGAGTAACTTAAAAATAAAAATTTAAAACCAAGGACTATAAAATGCCTAAATTTTCAAGACCAAATTCTTATGTAGGACCAAAAGCTTCTACAAAAAGAACTGGAGAAATCAAATTTGCTACACAAACAGAAGCTTCAGCAGGAAAAGCAGAAGATTTAGCAATATCTCCAAAAACATTAGATGCAGCAGTTGATGCTTTGATTCAATCAGCTAGTACAACAGTTGCAGGTAAAATCAGAATTGCTACAGATGTAGAAGCATTAGCAGGAAGCGATAATACAATTGCAATGACACCTCATACAGTAGGACTTATTGCTATAGCAGGAGCTCCAAACTGGTCAGAATCAGTATCAGGAATCGGTCAATTAAGTACTTCAGCAGAAGCAGTTGCAGCTACTAATAATACAACAGCAATGACACCTCTAAAAGTAGCTCAAGTTTTAGCGGCTCCTTCAGCAATTGGTTCAGGAACTCCAGCAGCTGGAGATTTTACAACATTAGGTGCAACAGGATTAGCAACATTAGGAGCTAGTGCTACAATAGTAACAGGTGCAGTAGCTTTATCTTTAGGAGCGGATGCATCAACAGGTGCTATCAATATGGGAACAGGCGCTGGTGCAAGAGCTATTACAATCGGTAACGTAACAACAACTACTGCCGTTGTAATAAATTCAGGAACAAATGGAATAATTTTAGCTTCAACTGGAACTGGTGATATAACATCAAATGCTGGTGATAAATTTGTAGTTGATGCAGTTGGAACAATTGATTTAAATTCAAGTGCTGCAGCAATTAACATTGCTAATGATAATGTAAATCAAGCAGTTAATATATCTACAGATGGTGAAAGACTATTAACAATGGGTTCTGCAAACGGTGCTGCAGGAGTTGTAATAGTTGGTGGTACAACAGGTGTAACTATTGCTAATAATGCAATTGCTCAAAACGTAGTAATTGGAAATGATACAGGCGCTTCAGCTATGGTATTAATTACAGGTACAGGAAACTTTAGTCTTGATGGAGTTGCAGGAACAACATATACAATCGGAGCTACAACAACTACTGGAACTATTCTAATTGGTGGCGCTGCTCAAACAGGTGCAATAACTCTTGGAAGTTCTTCAGGAATTAATATAGTAAATGTTGGTACAGGTGAAGGAGCTACAACAGTAAACGTAGCAACTGGAGCGACTGGAGCAAAAGCTGTAAATATCGGAACAGGAGCAATTGCTAATGTAATTACTATTGGTTCTGTTACTGGAGCATCTTCTCTTGCATTAAAAGTAGGAACTGGTAATTTTTCATTAGAAGGAAACGTTGCTTCAACTTACGGAATTTCTGCAACTGGAGTTAATACAGGTACAATCACAATTGGTGGTGGAACTGGAGCTCAAACATTAAATATTATGAATTCTACAGGTGGAAAAACTGTAGCAATAGCAACTGGAGCTGGTGCAAACCTAGTTTCAATTGGTTCTAATAACGGTGCTTCAGCATTAACATTATTAGTTGGAACTGGTAATTTCTCACTTGATGGAGATGTTGCAAGTATTTATACAATTGGTGCATCAACTACAACAGGAACAATTTCTATTGGTGGTACTAGTCAAACAGGAACAATTACATTGGGTTCTTCAGATGGTATTAACATTGTTAACGTAGGTTCTGGAGAAGGTGCTACAACTGTTAATATTGCAACAGGTGCTACAGCAGCAAAAGTTGTTCATATTGGAGATGGAGCAGTAGCAAATCTTATAACTATCGGTTCAGTTAGTGGTGCAGCAGCTCTTACTTTAAAAGTAGGAACTGGAAACTTTAGTTTAGATGGAGCAGCAACATCAAATTATACATTTGCTCCTACTACAACTTCAGGTACTATCAATTTTGGTGGTACAGGTGCTAATACTGGAACAGCAACAATTTTAGGTGGAACAGGCGCTCAAACTATAAACGTAGCAGCAAATACTGGTGTTAAAACTATTAATATTGGAACTGGTGCAGCGGCTAACGTAATAACTGTAGGTACTGAAAATACAACAGCATCTTTAGACTTAAAAGCTGGTTCTGGAAACGTAAATGTTTATGGAAACTTAAGTCTTGCAAATGTTGCAACAAAAATTATCTTAAATGGTGGTGCGGTAACAGATGCAATTGGCACAGGAACATTAGTAGCTGGAACTGTAGACATTGCAAACACCAATATTGCAGCAACTGATAGAATTTGCATTACAAGAAGTGCTTTAAATGGAACTCCAGTATTAGGTCATTTAGTTTATACAATTGATCCAGGAGTTAAGTTTACTGTAGCAGCATACGATGCAACAGCTACAGCAGCAGTAACAGATGTTTCAAGTTTTACCTATATAATTTATGGTCAATCATAATATATTATAATTATCATTCGCCTAGCTTAAAAACTAGGCGATATTAATCATAAAATAGGAGAAAACAATGAAACAAGAAAACATAGTTAAAATAGCAAGCGAAGATAAGAAAATAATTTTACTAGCTGATGCCGATACATCACTTGGTTTGATGCATGATTTCCTTTTATCTGTTAAAGGTGAAGTTGTTGCAAGAATTCTTAAAGCTCAAGAAGAAGAAGTTACCGCAGCTAATGAAGTAAAAAAAGAAGAACAAAAATCTGAGTAGAAATATTTAGATAGGAGGAAGAATGAGTTCAAGAGTATTTTTCGAAGCAATAAAAACTTTAGCATTTGGTGGTATATCTGGTGCTTACGCTCCAGTTGGTAGTCCAACAGAAAATGAAGTAAGAATATTTTGTATTTCCAATAACACCGAAGGTGATGTTTATTTCACAACTAATTTATCACAAGATGAAATGTTTTTAGCAGCTGGTTCATTTAGATTGTATGATTTACAAACAAATAAAATGCCTAAAACAGATCCTAAATTTGTTTTAGAAGTTGGAACACAATTTTATGTAAAACAAATTACAGCTCCAGTTAGTGGTTCTGTTTTTGTGGAGTGTATTTATTAATGCTAAAAAGAAATGATTTAGTTAAACAGTTTGAATTTATAGTAAAACAGGAAATAACAAATCATAATAATTCCATTTTGGCTTCTAATAAAGAGATTAACGAGATCAAAAATCGGATTGATTCTATTTTAAAACTGATAGACGATCAAAAAAAAGTTCGTGATAATCAGCTTATAGAAGCCAGAATGTCTTTTCAAAATTCAGATATTTATGCAAGAGAACAAATAAGAATATTATTTTGTAATATAAATGATTACACATCTGAAATAAAAAAACAAAAAGATGAATTGCTAAAATATGTATTCGAAAGGACAACAGATTTATTAAAATGTGGTGAATATCATCTATTTAAATTGCATCTTGAGAAAAAATTTAAAGAAATATCAGAAAACAATGAAATATGTATTAACAATTTGGTTCATTCTGAAAAAAGATTAAATGATTCTATTAAAAAAAACCTAAAGGAAATTGAAGATTTACAGAAAACTACAGTTATTCAAATAAACTATGCAAATGACATTCTTAAAAAAGAAATAGATATTTATAAACTAAATAATCAAAGTTTGTTAAGAGAAATAGAAATATTAAAAAAAAGACAATTTATACAAGAAAAAATGATTGAAGATTTGTATGAATTGATTAAAAGAATAGATTGTAATATTGTAAAAACAAATTCATCTCATATAAAGGGATAGGAGGAAAAATTGTCGCAAGCTGGTGTCATAAATATTGAAGCGGCAAATCCGCAAATTCCAACGCAATTTATCACAGACATAGGGACTTCAGTTGCAATTGGAAACACTCTTGAAATATTAGGCGATAATGGTATTACAACTACAGGTTCTGGAAAAACAATAACCATAACAGGAATCAATGCAACTGCAGGAGCAAATGAATTATTAGCTTCAAAAGGCGTTGCTTCATTTGATAGTGCATCATTCACAGTTACAAATGGTTTCGTTGAATTTATTGGTGGTTCTGGCGGTATTGACAGTATCATTACTAATGATGGTGTTCCTGGTATCGAGCCTGATATATCAGGAAATATTCAATTAATTGGTGGGCAAGGGATTATAGTTACTGGGCAAGCGCCAAGTAATATAGGAACTATATCAGGAATTGATGCTACAATTGTAGTGAAAGGAATTGTTGAGATAGCAACTAATGCAGAAACTATAACAGGAACATTAACTGATTATCATGTTATAAATCCTTCATCATTGAAAGCTAAATTAGGCGTTCAGACTGCACAAGGTGTGATGATAAGTAAAGGCACAACAGCAGCTATTGAATCTACAGCAGCAGGAACGACAGGTCAACTACTAATAGCAGCAACGGGAGCAAACCCCGCTTTTGGAACTATAGCCTATAATGCAGGATTTACATTTAGTAATCTAACACCAGTTAATCCAATTTCATTGGGTGTAAATAACACAGATAATAACGCAGCATCTACCGCTGACATACATTTAGCAACCCCAGCAGGTGGTGCAGATAGCATGGTTATTTGGGAAGTATCTGGAGGAGCAGGGCCTTATTATTCAGCAGGAGTAGATAATTCATCAGCTACCGATGATTGGAAACTAACAACATCATCTGATCCAAGTGGTGGAGTTGCTGCACTTGCAGTAACTAATGCAACGGGAGCAGTTACATTTGCAAGTGCATATACATTTCCTGTAGCAGACGGTGGGGTCGGAACTGTACTTACAACAGATGGAACGGGAGCAGTTACTTGGCAAGCAGCAGGAAGTGGTGGAGTTAATCAGAATCAGATTTATTATGTAGGTAAACACGGAAATGATGCTAATAGCGGATTAAATATTGAAGAAGCTAAATTAACTTTTGGATCTGCAATAACTGATGCTACGGCTATGACGCCAAGTGCCGTTAATAGATTCGTAATAGAATGTTTCGATGATGGAATTTATAGTGAAATTATTACATGTGTTTCATTTGTAGATATATATGCCCCAAGTGCAACTTTAGATCTTACTGGACTTGGAGACAATGGAATATATTGTGTAGATAATTCAGATGTAAAATTTCATAGATTGATTCCAGATGATACGTTTAGTGGAGCAATTAAATCTGTAGGAACAGATGAAACAAATGTTGATGTAGATATAACAATTGCAAATGGAACATCTATAGGATTTACATGCGGTGTAAATCAAACAATGCACGTTAATTTTAAGCAAATATTTATCCAGGATGGAAAAGGTTTAGTTTTATGTTCTACTTTTAACGGTGGCGATATTTTTATAAATGGCGATGGTTTTGGGATTGATAATAATGACGCTGGAACTCCTGTACATTCAAACTTTGGAACTTTAAATAGAATTGTATTAACTGGTGGAGGAACTGGAGCAAATATAGCAGTAAATCTTAATGGAACTACAAATTTAATTGCACATTTTTTATCAACTTCTACAACATTTTACATGAGAGATACAACAACAGTAATAAATTGTTTTTGCACTAGAGCTATTAATTTAACAGTAACTACTACAGGAAATGCAGTATATAATTTTTGGAATTTAGATTTAACTTCTAATATTTCAAGTATTACTAGTTTTACAAAAAGATCAGTAGGAGCAACACATCCAGTTCATATTATAAACACAGATAATACAAATGCAGCATCTGGAGCAGCTCTTACTATATCAACTCAAGGAAGCAGCGCAGGTGATCCTTATACTAACTATCTAGTAACTGGCGGAAGTCAATTTTCTCAAGGCATCGATAATTCAGATGCAGACAGTTTAAAGATAACAGATGGAGCAACTCCATCGGCTGGTAATACTACATGGAAAATGACAACAGCAGGCGAGCGGACAATGCCTTTGCAACCTGCTTTTTTAGCTTATAGAAACGCTAATTTAGCTAATCAAACTGGAAATTCAGCGTTAGTAACTATACCATTTGACACAGAAGTTTATGATCAAAATGCTGATTATAATAATGGAACTTATACTTTTACATCATCAGTTACTGGTAAATATCAATTTAACGTGTGTGTTGGCGTTTATGCATTAAGTAACGTAATGACAGAAATTCAAATCACTTTAGTTACAAGCAACAGAAGTTACCGTGGAGACTTTTCTAACCCTTATGCACAAAGTGATTTAAAAACAGGATCAAATATTTATGTAAAAAGCTTCAGTGTACTTGCTGATATGGATGCTTTAGATACTGCATATGTAACAATTAAAGTTATTGGTGGTGTAGGAGACAGTGCTGGTATATTGGGTGTTGATGGTGCTGATGCTTCATTATTAACATTTTTCTCTGGATATTTAGTTTGTTAAAAAGGGGAATTAATGAACATATACGCTAAAATAAGAAGAGTTTTATTAAAGCTAAAGCTTATGATGAAAGCTATTAAAGAAAGTTTTTATAATTAAGTTAAACTATAATATGGTTTTAGCATTTCTAAAATTAAAGTTTCTAGTTTGCTTTTCCTTTCAGGAGGCATAGTTACAAAACTATACTTTTTCTTTACTCCATCTTTTTCATATTCTCTACTTGGAAATGTCATAAAATAACTACCATCTTTCTTTTTGATTATCAGACATTCTCTTATTGTCCATTCAGTTGAAATTAGTTCTAAGTTAAATTTAATTTTCACTGAACTGTTTTCAATTTCCTTAATATTTAATAAGTTAATTTCTTGTCCTTTAATTTCTTGTGGTTTTGATGACATATATTATTATCCTTTGATAAATGAGGCGGGCGAGACCGCTAGCATGCTTAACGCCGTATCTCTACAAACTCTACGAGTCTGATTCCGCCAATTTCTATTTCTTTTTAAAAATATCTAATGATTGTGTTTCTTCCCCTGTAACTGGAGTTAAGTCAATATCTAAATCTGTATAATATTCAATTTCATCTTCTAGCCATTCTTCTATAGGATTGTCAGGAAATTCAGATTGCCACTTATAAACTGATGAGCATGAAACTAATAAACTACTTGATAATAATGCAAAAATCAATTTTTTCATTGTTTTTCCTTATTCTAATACTTCAATATTCTAATACTTCAATAATAATTGTTATACAATCTCTTTCAGACCATATTTTATCTGCCGAAGTTGATGCAATTTGTTTATCATCAACATAAATAAAATCATTAAATGTATCTTCAATAAATTTCATACAATTTGTTGTATCGGGAGTATTTTTATGATATTTATCTTTAAAGGCAATTTTTTTCTTTTTTGACCAAGATTTCGGAATACAAAATTCAAAAAGATAGGTAACTCTTAGAGCTTCAGAAACTGGAATCAAAGGAATAGAATAATTTTCTTTTACGTAATTTCGAATGTTTTTCTTTAGATTAAATTGAGTATCATAAAAAAAATTCTTAGTATGCCCAGCTCGATTCCAAGGAATAGGTTTAGATGGTAATTCAATTTTTAATTTCATTTTTTCCTCCTCCTTTATGATGAGGAGTATATATTATGAAATCTATTGAACTTCTTGTTTTTCTATTGATCTTATCTGCGATCTTTTGAGAGATAGGTTTGTTATCCATTACTTTGTAAATTACAGTATGAGAGACCATGCAAATCTTTGCTAAGTCATATGCATTTAGATTGTTAACAAATAAATAATCTACCATCTTCATAAGTTACCTATTAGAAATAAATTTAACACTTATTAATTTTTTGTACATTAAAATTTTTAGCAACAATATGATATTTATAACTTTTCTATTGAATGATATTTACAATTTGTTATAATTGATATTTATAAAAAGCCTCTCGTTAAAGAGGCTAAATAAGGGATATACAATGAAATATCAAAGAAATTGATATTCAAATTATACACTATATAAAACATGATCAAAAGGGGATTTATGTCTAAAGTAAAAGAAAAGTATATTGGTGAGCCAATGAAATCATTGATGAAGCCAAATCTAAACTTATATCAAAAATTATTAGAAGTTCGAAAATCAGTTTCATATCTTAAAAAAGAAGCTCAAGGATATGGTTATAAGTACGTTAAAGAATCTCAACTATTTGGTGCTATAAAACAAGAAATGGATAATCAAGGAATTTGGCTTGATATGGACATGATGAAAATTGAAAGCATTGAAATGACAATTCAAGATAAGAGCAAAAATTTAATCAAAACAAATGGTGTAAGAGTAACTTTTAAGTTTACTTTAACATCTTGCGATTCACCAAAAGATTTCATTGTTAAACATCAAATTTTACAAGATGCAGCATCGGATGTTAAGTCCATTGGTGGTTTACAAACTTATGCCAATAAATATTTTTTACTGAAATTTTTTAATATTCCAAACGATGACTTAGACCCAGACAAATTTGAAGTATCAGTCGAAAAAGCTTATGTTTCTAAACATATTGATGCGAATCAGATTAAAACTCTTATAGATTTAATCGATGGAGACATTAATTTAGCAAAAGATCTAGCTTTAAAATTCGGAGTCAAATCTCCAAACGAAATAAATACAGATGAATATGATAATATTCATACATTTTTAACACTTAAAAGATTACAAAGAGATGTAGGGAGAAAAACAAATGGAAAATAGTGACAAAACTTCACCATTAGCAATGGAAATTATAACTGAAATTTCTGATACAATGTACAATCAAGTAGTTGAAATTCTTTTCTCACTACAAACAAAATGTAAAGAAAAAGGTGTTGAAGATGGAGATGATCTTTATTCAGTTTTAAAATACATTTCAGTTTATTATCCATTAATGATTGTTGACCAAGTTCATCATACGATGAAAAAAGGAATAGAAAAAGGAATTCATAAACCAATAGATTTAGAATTTTTTGAATATTATTTTATTCCTGAGATTATTTTTAGATTGTCAAAATCATTTGATTTAATGATAAAATTAGCAAAAAATAATGCTTCAGAAAATAGAGATTTTATTAATGAATTGTCTTTAATAGCAAAAGAAGAATATCCAAATCTTGCTGATTTAATTGATGAAAATAGATCCATTTTAAATAAATATTTAGATAAAGGAAAAGAACTATGAGCATTGCACAAGAATTACAATACAAAGAAATCGATTTAGTTCAAGGAAGTGATGCATGGAAACTTTATAGAAGAACGCATTTAATGGCTTCAGATACTCCAAAGATAATGAATATATCAAAATGGGGCAATTCACTTGATTGTTATCTTTCTAAGATTGAAGGAAAAGAAGTTTCTATAAATGAGGCAATGCTAAGAGGAATGGCATTAGAGCCAGTAGCTAGAGATTTCTTAAGTGAAAAATATAAAATTGAATTAAAACCTAAAGTATTTGAGAGTACGATTCTTCCGTTTATGGGAGCTTCTCTTGATGCAATTAACGATGATCTTAGTATTGCTTATGAAATTAAATGTCCTAGTTTCAAAGTAGTTCATGAAGCAATGAACGGCATTGTTTCTCCTGATTATATATATCAATGTCAAAAGCAAATGTTTGTAAGAAATCTAAAAGAAATAGGATTATTTTACTTTTTTGATAATTCTTTTAATCATCTAATAAAGTTAGAACGAGATAATAAAATTATTGAAAGCATTAAAGAAACTGAAAGTGAATTTTGGTATAACAATATTTTAACTTTAAATCCACCTTCCAGAACTTTTAGAAATGTAACAAATGAAGATGATGTAGAAGCTAATAAACTAGCTGAAGAATGGGCTAAACTTGATAAGTTAGAGAAAAGCACTAAGAAAGCAAAAGAAGAGATTGAAAGCAAAATAAATGAGCTTTATGGAAACGATAATGTTTATTTCGAAAGAGCAAATGTCAAATACATTTCAATTGAAAGAAATGGTAATATAGATTGGTTTAAACTGTGTGATAAATATAATATACCAAAACAAGAAACTGAAATATTTAGAAAACCCAAAACAGTATATTCAAAACTAACATACTTAGAATAAAAATGTTGTACTTTTGAGTTAGTACAGCCCTTAGCCTGCTGATTGTGTGTTGCCCTTTTCATGGCATGCAGTATAGCGGGCTATTTTATTTGCGTAAGTAGATTCTAACTTGCATTAGCGCAACTTAAAAAAATAATTATCCTTTAAATTTCAAATAATGTTTTAAATGTTAAGTACTTAAGAATGTCTGATAATATTTAAAGAAATATCAATTAAATTTTTATTTTACTTATATCAATTTAAGATTATATTTTAGAAAAAGCCAGTAATTTGTATTTACTGGCTTTGGTGTTTATATTGTAAACATTCACCTTGAAAAACAATATGATATTTACAATATATCTCACTCACGAATTAATTTAAATATAACAATTAATTTAATTGTAAACATTTAACAAAGAGATAGATATGTCAGATCAAAATGAAATCAAAAATTCTCATAATCATTTTTCAGTAATACCAAATGTTATAAGGGAAATGGGATTAGATGCTTATTCCATATCAGCCTATTTAATATTAATGTCTTATGCTGGCAAGATTGATTCATGTTACCCATCTAATAAAACCATAGCGTCTAAAATGAAAAGTTCTGTTCCTACATATTTAAAAGCTAGGGAAACGTTATGTAAAAAAGGCTTAATAAAAGTTACAGAAAGGAAAAAGGATAATAATTCGCCTGATACATCTTTGATAGAAATATTAGATATCTGGAAGAAAAATATAGATTTTTTTGCAGAAGGGGGTAGTAAAGGAGGTTTACTAGGGGTAGTAAAGGAGGTTTACGAGGGTAGTAAAGGAGGTTTACTAGAAGAAGATATAATAGAAGAAGATCATAAAAAAGAAATATATAAAGAAAAAAACAAACTTGGGGGCAAAGACCCCAAACCCCAACAAAAAAAATTACTCAAAGTTTTATCAGAAGATGAAAGAAACGAATTGTATAAACTTTATGGTAAAAAGATTATTGATTCATTAGAAAAGGAAATACTAACCTATCCAGAGACATTTAATCGAAAGCAAAAGTTCGTAAGTGTTGATCTTGGAATACGTAATCTTGCAACAAAGCGTCAAATTGCTATCTTAAACCCTCCAAATTTCAACGATAACGCAAAAAACGATGAAATACTCAAACAATATAAAATAATCGAATCTAGGCTATTAGAAATCGTTTTTCCAGAATTAGTTAAAATTCGAGATGATAGAGTAACTATAAAACGAGAAAAAGGAATTCTAAATTTGTATTACAAAGACAATCTAGATATTGAATTGCTTATTCAGAAAATTAGGAATGAATGTAATAAAAAAACTCAACAAAATTAATTGTTGAGTCCTGAATGATTGTGTTTGGGTTTTATGCAAACATTTGTTAGCATATCAAACGAATGATTAAAATAATAGTGAGGTTTTATGTCAGCATCGTTTTGTGATGTCAATTCTGAGCATTGTTTACTTGGTCAATGTTTTTTCAATGTAGATATAGTTAATCAAACAATATCAAGTTTAACAACAGATGATTTCTACACTAAAGAACATAAGTTTTTATTTCTTAAGATCAAAGAACTTTATGATAAAGACTTACCAATAAATTTTCAAAACATAGCATCTATAACTAAAGACCAAGAACTATCATATGAGTTTCTCTTTGAAATAAGTAAACTCAATACATCTTTTCTAGCAACAGAGTTAATAAAAGCAATACAAGATAAAAAACATGCACGAGATGTGCTAGATTATAGTTTAAAACTAACTAACGATCTCAAAAGCAACTTTGAGTTAGCTAACCTACTTAAATATCACTTAAACGAATCTAATAAGATATTTACACATCAGGAGAAGAAAGAATTTGATGTCTTTCAAGAATTCCTGGAAGCTAAAACTACTTACAATCAAGCGAAAGAAAACAAAGAAAATAAAGATAAAGGAATTGAAACAACAAGAGGATTAAAAACTAACTTTGTTGATTTAGATAAAAAGATTACAGGATTAAGCCCTGGTCATTTGATAATTGTTGGTGCTAGACCAGGAATGGGAAAAACTTCTTTGATGTTAAACTTAATTGCTAAAATGAGAAATAACAAAATTGGTATATTTTCATTAGAAATGACTGCTGATGAATTAATGACTAAATACCTTTTAACTAACTCAACTATCAATTACAAAAACTTTCGAGATGGAATCTTAGATCAAAAAGATTTACAAACTATTTTTCAAGCCTCAGAGGTTCTTAAAAGTAAAACCATGATTATTGATGATACAGCAAGCATAAAACCAACTCAATTATTTGGCAGAGCATTAAGAATGAAAGAAGTATATGGAGTTGAATTAATCTTCATAGATTATCTTCAATTAATGAAAGGCGATGATTATAATTACGAAAACAATCAAGTTAAAATAGCATCAATTTCGCATGAACTTAAAGCAATAGCTAAGAAATTAGACATTCCAATAGTTGCATTAGCTCAGTTGAATAGACAATCAGACCAAAGAGAAAATCAAACTCCAAAAATGTCAGATTTAAGAGAATCAGGAGCAATTGAAGCAGATGCAGATATTATTTTACTATTAAATAAAAGATTGATCACAGAGACAGCAACTTATTGTGATTTAGATGTTTATGTAGAAAAAAACCGTCACGGAGAAATTGGTAAAATCAATTTGTTCTGGGATTTAGCAATAGGAAACATGGAGAATAAACAATATGAATCAGAAAAGTCACCTTTTGAAGGAAATCATAATTGGACAGATAAGTACTAACTTTAATGAAGAAGCTTTTCTAAATTTGAAGTTAAATAATTTAACAGACAATGAAAAAAAATATCTTGATTTGATTTATGATTTGCATAAAAAAGAAATTAAGATAAATTGTTTTAATATTTGGAAAAATTCAGATATAGAAATGTTAGTTATTTATATGCAATGTGTTAATTCTTTTGATAAATCAATATTATGAGGAAAAATAGATGAAAGTAAATTATGTATTTGATTTAGATGATTATGAAAATAATGATAAGTTCGAACTTAAATTAGTTAACATCAAGAATGACATGTACAACTCTTTAACAGATATTGCTGAATACGTAAGACAAATTAATAAAGATAATATAGTCCCAACCCCAACAGTTGAACAAGTGATAGAAAATCTTAGAGAATTTATTAGTGATTCTAGGATAAACGAAGTTTTTTAAGTAATCTTTTCATTTCTTATTCCTTTTGTTTGACGCAATATTTATTCATGTTTATGTTGACGCAATAAAGTGTCATATTGTAGGAGGTGGCGGAAGTGGCATCCAATGACTAGGATTGTATTCTCCTCTGTTACATTCCCATCCATCCCAATAACAATTTGTATCCCATTCCAATTTATTTCCTGCGTAATATTCAAATAAATGTAGATACCCACATCGTATTTCTTTACCATCATAAAAAAGCACATTTTCATCTTCTTTTGGAAGTCTTTCTTTAACACTAATCCAAACCCTTCTCTCACCATCACTTATAAATGTTTTGTCTGGTAATTCTTTTATTAATCCTGCTTCCTTTTTTATAAAATTATCTAATAATCTAGAATTAACTAAAATATCTATAACTTTTATTGCAAAATCGTCTTCACATAAATTGGGATATTTTTCGGTATTAAATAATATTCTATTAACACCATTAATTTTCTGTATTTTCATTATCCAACAATTATCTTGTGTACAAAAATTTATTGTTGAATCGCTATTTGTATTTAAATTAAAATCCATTTCTTATTCCTTGTTAACTTCTTTTTTACCTTCTGAAAATTCAGGCAATGGAATCCAATATTTAATTTCTATTATTTTAAATTTTGAGATATATAATTGTATTCCATAAATTTTTGAATATCTTGCTCCAATAACACAAGTTATATATTGAGGTCGTTCATTGGTAAAAATTTCCTCAATTCCATAAATTACAATAAATTGATTATCTTTTGGCAATTCCTCGTTGATGTCAATCCATTTCATTTCATTCATTTCTTATTCCTTGTTAACTTCTTAACTCATTCATTTTAAATGTTATCTTTCGTTCTTTTATTTTTACCTGCATTGTACTTTCAACATCATCACAAAAATTTTTAGCATCTTTAAAATTATCAAAACACATGGAGATAGATTTAAAACCTTTATGTCTTATTTGCACTCTCCATTTATTTGTTTTATCTATAAAATATATGTGAGCCATTATTTTACTTTTTTAACTTTAGTTTTTTTATTTGCAATTACTTTTTGATTTTTTGCATTTATTCTTTGATTCATTTGTTCAAGATCATAACGATCAATTTCAAGTCTATTGTTTGTTATTTTAAGCATTTCGAGTATATATTTGATTTGTGCATCTATATCAAATTTATTTGATTCAATTTTTGATTCTACTCCAACGAAATAAACCTTAATTGCTTTCAAAGAAATAAAATATATTCCAAAAAGCATTAAAAATAGCAATGTGCAAAGAATTTGTAATGGATTCATTTAATTTTCCTTTGTATGTAATTTTTCTATTAACCAATCTTTAAATTTTAAAGCTTGTGGTTTTTCACTAGCTCCAATACTAAAGGTTTGAATTTCTTCACTTGCCCAAAAACTTTCAGGTGATTGATATCCTAAATCATATAAAGAAGTACATTTCCAATCATATAATGTTACTTCATTTCCATCTTGATCATAAAAGTAATATTCACCTGATACTTTATACTTATCACAATAAAAAGGTTTGCCAAACAAATTAACTAATTCTATTGGAGCAGCTTTTATAGATTCTTGTTTGCTATTCCATTTACGACATTTTATTTGAATAAACTCTTTTGTCTCTTCTTTATAATCATGGAAACGTTTTTTTATATATTCTTTAGTTTCATCATCATTTAATTTTTTTGTAAAATTACTCATCTAATAACTCCCTTTTAGTTATTTAATTAATTGCCCAAATTATACACACTTTTTGCACACAAAGCAATAAAAAAATGGACAATAAATAAATTTAAATGTAAATATGTAACATATAACAAGATAGGTTGAATAATGTCTAAAATAACATGGCATTTAGAAAAAAGAAATATTAAAGATTTAAAAGATTTCCATAAAAATCCTCGTAAATTATCTAAAAAATCATTTGAAAATCTAAAGACTAGTTTAGAAAAGTTTGGGCTTATAGATAAACCTATTATAAACACTGATAACGTATTAATAGGTGGTCATCAACGAAAAAACGTATTACAAAAGCTAAATATACAAGAAATAGAATGTTATGTGCCAGATCATGCTTTAAATGAAAAAGAAATGGAAGAACTTAATATTCGGTTAAATAAGAATATTGGCGAATGGGATTTTGATATATTAGCTAATGAATGGGATACTGATGATCTTGTTGCATATGGATTCGATACTAAAGATTTTGATATACAAGTCCCAGATTTACCTGAGGATATAGAATTGAATGAAAAATTTGTTATTGAAATTCAATGCACAGATGAAAATGATCAAAAAGAAAAATATGAAAAGTTAAAAGAATTAGGATACGAATGCAGACTATTAACATTATAAAGAAAATTAAAGCTAGCGATTCTTTTTTATTTAAAAGTATTTGTGATAAATATGATTTAGATCTTGATTCTTATGAAAAAACTTGGAATCTAAAATTTGATTACCCAGAGAATTGGAAAGTTGGTTTAATTGTAGGTGATTCAGGCTCTGGCAAATCAATTGTTGCAAGAGAATTGTTTGAAAATGTATATGAACATAATCTTATTAAAAACAAAGATTGTCCTTTAATAGATAACTTTAACGATAAAACAATAAACGAAATAACAAATGCTTTCTTGTCAGTTGGGTTAGGTAGTCCGCCCGAATGGATAAATTCATATTCATCATTATCAACTGGTCAAAAAATGCGTGCTGATTTAGCTACCTGTATTTTATCTAATGAAAACTTAATTGCATTTGATGAATTTACAAGCGTTGTTGATAGAAATGTAGCCAAAGCATTAAGTCATTGTATTGCTAAAGCATTTAGAAATAGTTCAAAGCAATTTGTAGCTATTACATGCCATTTTGATGTTGAAGAATGGTTATGTCCTGATTGGGTTTTAGATTTAAATAGCAAAGAATTTTATACTATAAAAAAAAAAGACCAGACATTGAAATCGAAATATTTTCATGTAAACGAGAAGTATGGGAGTTTTTCAAAAAGTATCACTATTTGAACTACAATTTGCCAACAACAGCAATTTGTTATTGCGGAGTGTTAAATGAAAAGTTTTGTTGCTTTATAGCACTATCAAAACTTATGAATAATAATATTAAAAACATTATGATGATATCTAGATTAGTTGTTTTACCTGAATATCAGGGATTTAATATTTCAAGAAAAATAGCTGATGAAATGGCTAAATTTTTTATTGAGAAAAAGAAAAGAGTAAGAATAGTTACTTCTCATATTGGCATGATTAAATCATTGCAGAAAAATAAAGAATGGCATTTAGTAAGAGTTGGTAGAACTACAAAACAAGGTAAAACTGCCAAATTGTCAAACAATTCTAGAAATAGGATAACTTGTTCAATGGAGTATCAATAGGAAAATTATCAATGTCTAATAAAAAGGAAAAAAGCCCATTTGATAGAGGAGGAAGAAGAACTCCATATCCTATTAATTGGGATGAAGTAGATAAATTTTTAATGGCTGGAGCTAGTGGAGTTCAAATAGCATCTGTTATTGGAATCACTTACGAAACTTTGTATGAAAGATGCGTAAAAGAAAAGAAAAAACCGTGGTCTGAATATTCTTTAGAAAAGAAACAAAAGGGTAATTCCATGCTATTAGGTAAACAATATCAGATTGCAATGAAAGGCAATGTCACTATGTTAGTTTGGCTTGGAAAACAAAGACTTGGTCAACGAGAAAAGTTCTTAGATGACAATGAAAATATAGTTCAAAGTCTAACAGATTTAAAGAAAGCAGTCTTAGATGGAACACTATTAAAACTTTTATCTAACGAAACAAATGAATGAATATCTTGAATTAGATTCTCCTAAATGGCGTTTAAACAATTTATATAAAATCGTTGACAAGCAAGGAAATTCAATACCTTTCAAGTTAAATAGAGTTCAAAGCGATGTACTTGATAATCTACATAATCGTAATTTAATTCTCAAAGCCCGGCAATTGGGCATGTCAACATTTTCAGTTCTATATATGTTAGACAAAGCATTATTTAATAATAATCTTTCATGCGGTATTGTCTCATACTCATTAGAACATGCACAGCATATCTTTAAACGCATTATCGGACATGCACTTGATAATCTATCACCTCTTGCTAAAAGTCTTACTGGAATCGTACAAAGAAGTGCAAGAGAGATAACATTTGTTAATGGATCTTTCTTAAGAGTTGATACAACATTACGAGGTGGTACTTGTCAAAATGTATTAGTTTCAGAGTTTGGAAAAACATGTGCTAGAAATCCTTTAAAAGCAGAAGAGGTTATAACCGGAACGCTTCAAACAGTTCCAATTGATGGACAAGTTATAATAGAATCAACAGGCGAAGGAAATGAAGGCTATTTCGCTGAAATGGTAAATATAGCTCATCAAAACAATAATCCTGAATTATCACCGTTAGAATATAAATTATTTTTCTTTGACTGGATGAAAGAAGCTTCTTATTACATGCTTCAACCTGTCTCTTATGATATTGCATTACAAGACTATTTTAATAAACTTGAAGAAGATCAAAACACAAAAATAACACAACCTCAAAGAAATTGGTATGCTCATATGAGAAGCATATTAGGTGAAAAGATAAAACAAGAGTTTCCTTCTACTATATCTGAAGCTTTCTTATCTTCATCTGATGCTTATTACTTTCAGGAAAGCATTGAAAAAGCTTATCAAGAATTTAGATGTATTAGTACAAACGTTTATGATCCAATTCATCAAACATATGCAGCAATGGACATTGGAGTTAATGATTTAACAGTAATTACTTTCTTCCAACTTATTCACGGTGAAATCAGAATCATTGATTACTATGAAGATAAAAATAAATCTTCAGGATTTTATGCTAACTTCATGCTCAAAGAAAAACCTTATATATATAACAAAATATTTCTTCCTCATGATTCAAGAAAAAGAGATGGTGTTATAGTTGAAAACACATGGGAAAGAGATTTCAATAAACTTTTCGCTCACACTGAAACTAAAATAATAGTTCTCAAAAGTACAGACAAAATCGTAAACATTTCAAATGCAAAGATAAAATTTGATAGATGCGTATTCAATTTAACAAAAGTTAAACCATTAATTGATATGTTAAGAAAGTATCGAAAGCAATGGTCAGAGCAATATGGCAAATATATAGATAAACCATATGAAGGTGTTGAAGAACATTACGCAGATTCATTTATTTATGCTATGCAAGCAGTTACACATATAGAAGCAGTAGGGGATATCAATAAAGCCTACAAAATGCATAAAGATGTGATAGAAATGCGAAAATATAAGATTTAGTTTTTATTTTAATTGTTAAAATATTATTGTAAAACTAATAAAGAATCTAAGGATCTTATGCTTAATGATCAAGAAATAAAGAGTGAGTTCCAAGAAAATTATAGATACGCTCATGACTTTTGGGGACCATACGTTGAAGTTGCAAGAACAAATGTTTTAGCAGCAGCTGGATATACATGGACTAATAGAGAACGAAAAGCTTTAGAAATGGAGCAAAGAGAAGCTATTGAATTCAATATAATGAGAAGACCTCTTCAATTCTTTTCTGGATATTTAAGAGACAATTTGAATTCAATAGTCATCTCTCCAGTTGAAGGGTCAGATGAAAAAACTGCTGATCAGCTAACTAAACTTTCTTATAATATTTGGGATAAAGGCGGAGGATATAACACTTTTCTAGATATTATAAGAAAGTTTAGTTAGCTGATCAGCA
>Ga0307375_10000883_pt1 | contig 34853 bp, 25 predicted proteins | sample TR1MG_FD_202531 | JGI IMG/M metagenome (GOLD analysis project Ga0307375, IMG submission 202531) | Soil microbial communities from Risofladan, Vaasa, Finland - TR-1 | ecosystem: Environmental > Terrestrial > Soil > Coastal area > Acid sulfate soil | place: Finland: Risofladan, Vaasa | collected... | reverse complement strand
TCAGTGCTGTCCAAGATAAAAAATAACTCTGATTTCTGATTCAGATAATCAGACAATTAGCTGGTAAAAATTGTATATTCATAAAACAATCCCTTATCAGATCCTTAAAACAGTTCCAGTTGCATTTGACCTGGCGGGGCATTATCCTGTAAGAATGGATGGTTTAACCACTCGAACAGATCAATTTTAACAAACAGGTTTAGCCGGATAAATCCAACCATGTTAGACATATGCCACTTGTACAAAGCTTTTGCTTTCAGGACAGATAACAACAAAATGGTAATCAGCGCCGACCATATCTGGATAAGAACTGCATTTTCAGAAGTCCCGATGAATGATTTAATCTTGAGATTCTGTTTGACCATTCTGAAGAAAGTCTCTATTTCCCAACGATGCCGATACAATTCACTTATAGTCTTACTCGTCCAGAAGAAGTTATTCGTTAATAATGGTATTATCTCTCCTGTTTCAGGATCAGTTACCCTCACCAGCCGTAATCGTTTTTTATACTTTTCTTTGGTTTGCTGTCCAATAAGCACAATTTGATAATCACTAACAATGTTTTCAGATTCATTCGGTAGTGCCAGCAACTTGACAATGTCGCAATCTATATTGCTTTTTGCTTTTGTAACAAAAAATACTCCGGTGCTGTCCAAATCATTAAGAAAATTAAAATCAAGATATCCTCTGTCGATTGTCAGGATGCTGCCTTTGGGAAAAGCCAGCTTTTCAGCGATTTCAATATCACTGGTCTTCCCATCGGTCATTCGAATAAAGACAGGAAGACAGCTATCGTAATCAAGGACGGTATGTATTTTAATGGCACCTTTCATTTTCCTGTAATATGCCCAATCAAACAGGCTTAAACACAGTGGTATCAGTGTAGAATCAAGTATAAACAGCTTCCGATTGAGCCTTATCCTGTTAGCCTTAACCTTAAACTCTTTAAAAAGGCTGAAGTAAACATCACGGAAAAAAGTCCAGCCTCTATGGGCATTAATATAGCTTATTGAAGATTTTGATGGGGCTCTGCTTACTCCCAAATGGTTCAGGTTACCGGTAGCGCTCCTTAATCCAAAACTGATATCCCGAATACTTTGACAGTTACCAAACTGACAATACAACATTGAAACAAGATGTGTCCAGGCATTTATCCCTTTAGAATTAAAGTCAGAATCGTGTTTGTCAACATTTTTATGAATAATATCTCTTGGAATTAATCGGATAATTTGGGCGAAAATGGATAAATTTGTCTTCATGAGCGGTTTGGTTTTTGAGAGATAATAAACTTAGCAGTAAATGCGTAGTTTTCCAACCGCTCTTTTTTATTCGATTTTACTTATTTTGGACAGACCTGAGCCAAAATATGTAGCTAATTCAGCAAATGCAATAGTTATAGGAAACAGAAAAAGTAACAAATAAACCAAAAGAAGTGGTAATGGCTTAAACATCATGTCGAATGGAATGATTGCATCCCCCCACAAACTGGTACTGAGAAAGTAGTTAGGAAAAATAACTACGGGAACGCAAATTAATGTAATTCCTGCGAAATGCATTATGTCTTTCTTAAGTGTTGCCTTGTCGAAACGAAATAAATCAAAAAATTGAATTCCGTCTGTTCTGAAAAGATAAAACAGAAGTGATATACTGATTATATTAGTTGCTGAAGCATACACGATCCAGAATTTTATTGAATACTCCAGGGATGAGAACAACAAAGCAAAACTCAGCTGAAAAATCAGAAACAATATAAGCCGGCTTGGCAGAAGCAAGATGGCAGTCTTTAATTTATAATCTCTTTCCATTCAGAATTCTATTGTTGCCTTTTTAGTCTGCTTAAAGTTACTAAATAATACTCACGAGTCTTAATCACTATTTAATTAGTCTGCCTGCATTATTGATTAGTTCAAATTGTTATAAATATTTTATTACAATGATTTATAGAATCTTCTGCTATTTAACCGGACACAAGTGAAAGAAAATATTCACTATCACTCTAGGACATCCTGCGAATAATATGACCGGATACATCTACTTATTTGTTCCAATTCCTTTTTCCCAGGTTTTCTTTATAATTTTGAATCCACTTCTAATTAAAAAAAATGGTCAGAATTCTCAAGAAAAAATTCATGAAAGCTGCACTTGAAGAAGCTGAAAAAGCTTTTGATAAACAGGAGGTTCCTGTTGGTGCAGTTGTTGTCTGCAATGATACGATCATTGCCAGGGCACATAATCTTACAGAGACACTCAGGGACCCAACAGCACATGCGGAGATGCAGGCTATAACTGCTGCAACCTCATGGTTGGGAGGTAAATACCTGACCGACTGTACTATATATGTTACTCTCGAACCCTGCGCCATGTGTGCGGGTGCTATAGGCTGGAGCCAGGCATCAGGACTTGTTTATGGCGCGTCGGATGAAAAGAAAGGGTATACAAAAGTTAAGGGAGATCTTCTTCATCCGAAAACTATTATTGAGCAGGGAGTGCTTGAAGGTGAGTGCAAAGAGCTGCTGTTAAGGTTCTTTAAAAGCAAACGGAAATAACTCCTGTATCCACCGGATCTGACTTTGCAACCCCTTGGTTGGGGTTGGGATCAGAAATTTGCAGACGGGTGAGGAATTCTTATAGTAGCTGAGTAAGCAAAAAAACAGTATTTTTACAAAAAACCTGTTATGAAGCTCGATAACAGCAAAACCATTATCAGTTTCAGAATTAAACTGTTTGTTGTAACAGTTCTGTTTCTAACCTATATAATATTGTCTTATTCTGCCAAAGTATTTAAGCTTACCCTGTTTGGGTGGAGTGATACATTATGGACCATAATACTGGCAGGAGTCTGGCTCTTCATTGCCTTTGCTCCAATGATTATTAATTACCACTATGTAAGCTACTCCGATGAGGATGAATCAATAGTTTTCAGATATTTTTCAGCAGGTATTGTAGGAGGCAGAAAGAACTCTGTTGAGATTGACAAGAGAACATTTGCCGGATACAAAACAGAAAAAAAATTATTCGGACTGATAAGGACTATTACGCTTTATCAGCATTTCAGGGAGGGAGTGGCAAAATATCCACCCATTTATATAAGCGCATTAGATAAAGAAGAGAGATCTAAAGTTGTCCGATCGCTGAACCTTTACGCACCTAAAGCGTGAAGGTTATCATCTGATAACATGAGTTTTATCATTTTTAAAATCTTTTAACACTCTCATTTTTGAACCTTCAAAATTGCCCACAAAACAATTAAACCAAAATTATATGAACGTAGATAAGATCATGAACAACCTCGAGAAGAAACATCCCGGGGAGGTTGAATACTTGCAGGCTGTAAGAGAAGTCCTGGAGTCAATTGAGGAGGTGTACAATGAGAATCCTCAGTTTGAATCTGCCAATATCATTGAGAGGATCATTGAACCTGACAGGGTAATTACTTTTAAAGTGTCATGGGTAGATGATGAAGGAAATGTAAAGGTGAATCTCGGTTACCGTATCCAGTTCAACAATGCTATCGGCCCTTACAAGGGAGGACTCCGCTTCCACCCCAGTGTAAACCTGTCAATCCTTAAGTTTCTTGGATTTGAGCAGATCTTCAAGAATGCCCTTACCACTCTTCCTATGGGAGGGGGTAAAGGAGGGTCAGACTTTGATCCCAAAGGAAAATCAAATGATGAGGTTATGCGCTTTTGCCAGTCATTTATGCTTGAATTATGGAAATATATTGGACCTGAGACAGACGTTCCAGCAGGTGACATAGGAGTTGGCGGACGTGAGATTGGATTTCTATACGGTATGTATAAACGCCTTGCAGGCGACCATACAGGTGTCCTTACCGGGAAAGGGAGCAACTGGGGCGGCTCACTGATCCGTCCGGAAGCAACTGGTTTCGGTTGTGTATATTTTGCAAAAGAGATGCTTGCAACACGCGGCGAATCATTTGAAGGCAAGAGAGTTGCAATCAGCGGGTTCGGTAATGTGGCCTGGGGTGCAGCCCTTAAGGCTACTGAACTTGGAGGTAAAGTTATAACAATATCCGGACCTGATGGTTATATCTATGATCATGAAGGGATCTCAGGAAAGAAAATTGAATATATGCTTGAGCTGCGCGCTTCCAATGAAGATATAGTAAAACCTTACTCTTTTGCATTTGAGGGTTCAGAATTCCATGGAGGGAAACGTCCATGGGAGGTTAAGGTTGACATTGCGCTTCCCTGCGCAACACAAAATGAACTCAACGGTGACGATGCAGTAACTCTCATCAATAATGGTTGTATTTGTATTTGCGAAGGTGCCAATATGCCGAGCACTCCGGAAGCAATTGAATTATTCCAGAAACATGGCCTCCTTTTTGCACCGGGTAAAGCTTCAAATGCAGGTGGAGTAGCAACTTCAGGACTTGAAATGACACAAAACTCGATGAAACTGCGTTGGAACCGGCAGGAAGTTGATGACCGTCTTCATGAGATTATGAGCAATATACATAACCAGTGTGTAAAACATGGTAAAAAGGAAACCGGATATGTTGATTATGTTAAAGGTGCCAACATTGCAGGCTTCCTTAAAGTTGCAAATTCAATGCTTGATATGGGAGTGATTTAAAAAAGCCCACCCCCTTTTGTTCCCCCTCTCTTCTTCGAAAAGAGGGGGAATTTTTTTATATTTACATGTCTCAATTTCTCGTGCCATGTCAGAAGTTTCGCTTAAGCATAAGATTGCTCTCGGGCTTATTCCGCGTATTGGCGATATTAATGCCCGAAAACTTGTATCCCACTTTGGAAGTGTAGAAGCCATCTTCCACGAATCATACAGGAATATGATTAATATTCCCGGTATCGGAACAGGACTTGCAAGGTATATCTGCGAAAGATCATATCTTGATGCTGCAGAAAAGGAAGCTGAGTATGTTTCAAAAAACAACATAAGAACTTACTTCTATCTTGATAATAATTACCCCTACAGATTAAGACAATGTGATGATTCTCCTGTTGTATTCTTCTTCAGGGGGAAAAGTGATCTGGACTCACCTAAACTAATAAGTGTAGTCGGTACACGTAATGCTACCGGAAGAGGCAAAGATCTTTGCGACAAGCTTATTGGAGACCTTGCAGCAGGGCACCCTGATCTGATTATTGTTAGCGGACTCGCATACGGAATAGACATTGCTGCACATAAGGCAGCTCTCGCAAACAATCTTCAGACGATTGGAGTGCTTGGCCATGGATTTAAAACAACCTATCCTGCAATACATACTTCCACGGCAAGAGCCATGACTGAAAAGGGAGGTCTTCTTACTGATTTTCTTTCTGATGCACTTCCTGAAAGGAATAACTTCCTTAAAAGAAACAGGATAATTGCCGGGCTGTCCGATGCCACACTGGTTGTGGAGTCAGGAATAAAAGGGGGAGCGCTTATCACAGCGGATATCGCTTCATCATACAACAGGGATGTCTTTGCAGTTCCAGGCAGACCTGAAGATCAATGGTCATCAGGCTGCAACAATCTTATCAAAACCAACAAAGCAGCTCTGGTAGAAAGCTCCGATGATATAGAATATTTCCTTGACTGGAAGCCTGAGAAAATCAAACCACCTGTCCAGCGATCACTGTTCACCGACCTCGATGAAAAAGAAAAAACTATCTATGAACTCATCCTAAAAGAGAGCGAAATGACAATTGACGCTATCTGCCGTACCCTGGGGATACCTGTCCATAAACTCTCCGCCCAGCTTTTGCAGATGGAGTTTAAGGGGGTATTGAAGTGTTATCCGGGGAATGTTTATAGAACTGTTTAGGAAAGGTTAGGTTTCAGGTTTCAGGTTTCAGGTTTCAGGTTTCAGGTTTCAGGTTAGAATGATTTGGCTTTATAATTTAACTTTAAAAAATATTAATTATGAAAATTGAAAATTTCATTAAATATTTAAAGACAAGTGAATTCAAAGGACAAAAATTTCGGCAACCTGAAACATGAAACCTGTAACCTGGAACAATTTCTCATGAAATATGAATATTTAATATCTTTTATAGTTTTTCTAAACACTATTAACAATTATCCCAGGATTTTTTTATTTTTAGACAGAAAACAATAACCAACCTTAAATCATTTAATTATGGATCCAAGAGTAAGCCAGTTTATGGCCATGATCAAATCCAGAAACCCGGGTGAGAATGAGTTTCATCAGGCAGTTCAGGAGGTGGCAGAATCCCTTATACCATTTATTGAAGAAAATCCGAAATATAAACAGGCTAAAATACTTGAGAGGATGGCAGAACCTGAAAGGACAATAATCTTCAGGGTCCCATGGCTTGATGATAAGGGGGAGGTGCAGATAAACAGAGGGTACAGGATTGAGATGAACAGTGCAATCGGACCGTATAAAGGAGGATTAAGGTTTCATCCGACAGTAAATATAGGCATACTGAAATTCCTGGCATTTGAGCAGGTTTTTAAGAACAGCCTCACTACTTTGCCAATGGGCGGAGGAAAGGGCGGTTCAGATTTTGATCCGAAAGGGAAATCGGATAATGAGGTAATGCGTTTCTGCCAGAGCTTCATGAGTGAGATGTTCAGGCATATAGGGGCTGATACCGATGTACCCGCCGGAGACATTGGTGTTGGGGGAAGGGAAATTGGATATCTGTTCGGTCAGTATAAAAGATTGAAAAATGAATTCACGGGGGTTCTCACGGGAAAAGGAATTGAATGGGGAGGGTCACTTATACGTCCCGAGGCAACAGGCTATGGTGCAACATATTTTGCACAGGAGATGCTTGCAACACGCGGTGACAGCATAGAAGGAAAAACTGTCTGTATTTCCGGTTCAGGTAATGTAGCACAGTATGCTGCTGAAAAAGTTACTGATTTCGGTGGAAAAGTTATTACAATGTCTGACTCGAACGGGTTCATTCATGATCCCAAAGGGATTGATAATGATAAGCTTAATTTTATCATGGAGCTTAAGAATGTCAGGAGAGGACGTATTAAGGAATATGCTGATAAATACGGAGTTGAATACTTTGAGGGTAAAAGTCCATGGGGTGTGAAGTGTGATATTTCCATGCCTAATGCAACCCAGAATGAGATTGATGAAAATGATGCAAAGACACTTGTCAAAAACGGATGTATGTGCGTTTCGGAAGGAGCTAACATGCCTTCAACTCCTGAGGCAGTAGAAGTATTTCTTAATGCAAAAATCCTCTATGGACCTGGCAAAGCTGCCAATGCAGGAGGTGTTGCCACATCAGGACTTGAAATGACTCAGAACTCTATGAGGCTGCCATGGTCGAGGGAAGAGGTTGATGAAAGGCTTCACATAATTATGAAGAATATTCACAGTACCTGTGTTAAATACGGAACCAGGGAAAATGGTTTCATTAATTATGTTGATGGTGCAAACATAGGTGGATTTGTAAAGGTAGCAAATGCCATGATTGCGCAGGGCGTGGTCTGATGACATTAATCGATACTCATACACATCTCTATCTGCCGGAATTTGATGAAGACAGGGATAAGGCAGTAGAAAGAGCTGTCGGTTCCGGTGTTTCCATGATGCTGATGCCCAATATTGACATACATTCTGCAGATATTATGCTGGAAACAGAGCAGCGTTATAAGGGCATCTGTCATTCAATGATCGGACTTCATCCTACATCTGTCAAAGAGGATTATCTTTCACAGCTTGATAAACTGGAAGAATTTTTCACCAGACATAAATTCATTGCGATAGGAGAAATTGGCATAGATCTCTACTGGGATAAAACATTTATTTCGGAACAGCTAATTGCCTTCAGGCGACAAATTGCCTTTGCCATTGAGAATGACCTCCCGGTTGTCATCCATTCAAGAGATTCATTCCCGGAGGTTTTTTCAGTTCTTGAGGAATTCTCACAACAGAATCTCAAAGGTGTTTTACATGCATTCACAGGAACTGCGGATGATGCAAAAAAGGGAATTGCAATGGGTCTTAAACTGGGCATAGGGGGCATTGTGACATTTAAGAACTCAGGACTTGACAAGGTAATTGAAAATGTAAGCCCTGAAGATATTTTATTGGAAACAGATTCACCATATCTTGCACCTTCTCCTCACAGGGGAAAAAGAAATGAGAGTTCGTATATTTGCATTATTAACAAAAAGATTGCAGATATTTACAGGCTGAAAGAGGAGGAAGTGGCAGAAATAACCTCTGCATCTTCACTCTCTCTCTTCAATCTTTGAGAACCCTCTATGAAGAACAAGAAGAAAGAAATTTCCATACTGATCATATACACCGGGGGCACCATCGGAATGGTTCGTGATCCGGAAACAGGATCGCTGGTCCCCATTGACTTCAGGCACATCTCAGACCACGTACCTGAGCTCAGAAAATTCGGTTATGATCTGCACTCAGTATCATTTGATCCGGTAAAGGATTCATCAAATATTGATCCCACGTTATGGATCAAGATGGCTGAAGCAATTGAGGAAAGTTATGACGAGTTCGATGGTTTTGTGGTGCTTCATGGAACTGATACCATGGCATATAGCGCTTCAGCATTAAGCTTTATGCTGGAGAATCTCACAAAACCTGTCATTTTTACTGGCTCCCAACTTCCAATAGGGCTGCTCCGCACCGACGGTAAGGAAAACCTGATTACTGCCATAGAGATTGCAGCAGCATATGAGTTTGGAGTCCCTTCAGTTCCTGAAGTATGTATATATTTCGATAACAAGCTGTCACGCGGTAACCGCACTACCAAGATGAGTGCAGAACATTTTGATGCATTCAGTTCCCCTAATTATCCATGGCTTGCCGAAGTAGGCCTTCATATCAGATACAACTGGGATCATATCAATTCATTAGGCAGGGACCAGAAGCTTATTGTTCACAAGCTTTTTAATACAGGAGTAGCTATTATTAAGATGTTTCCCGGCATCACCAGGGATCTTATCAGTTCAATTCTCAGTACCTGCGGAATTAAAGGAGTGATAATTGAGACATACGGTTCGGGTAATGCCCCTACCTATGACTGGTTCCTTGAAGAGCTATTGAAGTTTATCAGGAAAGGAGGTATCATACTTAACGTTACGCAATGCCATGGAGGCAGTGTTGAGATGGGTTTGTACGAGACAAGCCGTCATCTTCTTACTGCAGGTGTTGTAAGTGGTAGAGATCTGACATCTGAAGCTTCAGTTACAAAGCTCATGTACCTGCTTGGAAAATACAACTCGCGTGAAGATGTAATCAGGGAGCTTAACATATCACTTGCAGGAGAAATATCAATTTAGTAATTTGCGCCCCTGTTTTTTTGACACAGATCACTCTGGAGAGATGCAGGAGTGGTTTAACTGGCACGCCTGGAAAGCGTGTGTACCTCAAAAGGGTACCGGGGGTTCGAATCCCCCTCTCTCCGCAAAGCAAAACACGCCCCGCTTCAGCGGGGTTATTTATTTGAATGAGGTCCCTTTTGAAAGCAAGCTTTCAAAAGGGACTGAATGAAAATATATAAAACCCGAAAGGGTGTGTTTTGCTTTGTAAGGTTCTCCCTCCATGGATCATGACCGAGGAGTGCAAACGACGAGGTTGTAATCCCCTTATCCGCCTCTCCCCAGGGATCACCAAAGGTAATCCCCTAAAATAAAACATACACACACTCGCAACGATATTCAGTTAATCCCTCCACCGGAATCAAGATCCAGTATCCCAGTGATCAGGAAGTAATCCCAACCGGATAAAAACGAGTAACGATGATTAAAATATTAACGCCCCGGAACTGAAATATACTGGGGCAACGGACTCAGGTCAATAACAATTTTCCCCTGTTCTGTACTGACCTTCAATTCATTACCAGCCCAGTCTTTTGCTGTCATTCCTGTTACTTTAATTTCAAGCTCCTCCAACACTGCGTAGTGAGGAACCTCGGTGGTCCATGCTGCGATCTTTCGATTGCCTTTATCATCCCTGAAAAGGAGCACAAAATCATTTCCTCTTTTTACATCCAACCTTCTCAGAAAAGTGAAGTCTTTAAGCTGATCATTCATATTTTTTATTGCAGTATAAGCCGGTTTTAGTTCAAGGTCATTTGTAACTGTTCCAAAGTTATGTTCATGCTCCTCCGGATCGGATCCATCATTTTTCCAATCATACCATATTGAAAAAGGAATTCCGTATACCATATTGGAAAGCTGCATCCGTACAATATAAGCTGCCTGAGTCTCAACAGAAACACCCTTTGTGGAAGAAGAGTAACCCCATTCGCTGCTGATGATCGGAATATCTGACTTACCTTCGGGAGTATATTTCCCAATCAGTTCACGTATCTTATTATAATCTTCAATGGCCGTTTCAGGTGACAGGTAGTACCTTCTGTAAGGATGGACACTTACTGCATCTATATATTCCGTAATCCCTGAAGCAAGGAATGATTCAATGAATGGGACCGGGAGCTGTGATGTGGCAGGACCAATGATTATGGCCTCCGGAACAGCTTTTCTGATGGCATTGCACGTTGCAACTGCAAGCTTATTGTATTGTACCACATCCGGTGCCGGCCTCCAGAAATTTATATTAGGCTCATTCCAGATTTCCCAGATAATGTTATTCCCCCTGAAGTGCGAAGCAGAAGCTGCTGCCCATTTTGCAAATGCTGTAACACTTTCTTCATTTTGCGGTGCTGCAATCGATCTTGTTATATTTCCTGATATCGGATCCTTTGATTCAGTTTGTTTTTCATAAAGCGAATTGGAATAATCAAGGATATAGAGTGCTCGTATTCCGCGTTTATTCAGATTGGCTGTCAGTTCATCATAAGCTGACCAGTTATAAACACCATTCTCCCGTTCTGTACTCTGCCAGCCAAAATCCATCCTGATTATTTTAAATCCGGCTGCAGCTATCATATCAAGGTCTTTTTCATGCCCTGTTGTAAAGTGTATATTAACTCCCGAATAAACCTTGTTCCCAGGTCCGAATTTTCCGGGTTTATCATATTGCCCTGATAGAGTTAATATTGATATACAAATCGTTACAACAATTATTAAACTGAATTTTTTCATTTTTAAATTGTTTTTAATGAGTATTGGAATCTGGCAATAATTTATAATCATACCTTGAATATTAATTTCATACTGTGGACTTCTCATTTTTACCACTGAATTTACGAAAAAAAACAGACATGATATTTCATTATTATTTGTAATTTACATGGTAAATGGAAAATCAGTTAACAGGATCTGACTTTTATGAATTGTTACCCTTAAAATATATGATCTGGCATTTTATACATATGAGAAAATAAATACTTGAAACAGATGAAAAAGAAGACTATCATTCCCCCCATTTTATTCTCATTTCTGGCACTGAATACACTCGCTTTTGCCCAGACATCCTCAGAAAAAGTATTCCAGGTAAAAGGCTTTAGCTGTACCTCGCCAAGGCATAATGAAGTGGACCGTTTTGTAAAGTTCATTGATGAAGAACTGGCTTCGCAGGGAGTAAATACACTGGTGGTATTTGTATGCGACAAGGACTATAATTACCAGTTCGAAAGCTATCCGCAACTGGGAGACCCTGCTGCGCTTTCAAAGGCCGATGTAAAAAAGATGGTGGCCGTCTGTAAGAAAAATAACATCAGGATCATTCCGCAGATAAATCTGCTGGGACACCAGTCGTGGAAAGAGAAACCTAATAAGCTCCTGGAAAAATTTCCGGAGTTCGACGAAACACCTTATATAAAAATACCGGAAAAATATGTATGGCCCAATAGCGATGATCTGTATTGCAAAAGTTATTGTCCTCTTCACCCCGATCTGCACAAAGTTTTATTTGCAATTATTGATGAGATATGCGATGTTTTTGAAGCAGATGCCTTTCATGCCGGTATGGATGAAGTCTTTTACCTGGGCGATGAAAAATGTCCGCGATGTGCAGGTGTTGACAAAGCCGAACTTTTTGCCGGTGAGGTGACCAAAATCAGGAATCATCTTGCTGAGAAGAACAGGGAACTATGGATCTGGGGTGACCGTCTGATTGATGGAAAATCAACCGGCATCGGCCTGTGGGAAGCAAGTTATAATTATACCTGGAGGGCAATCGACATGATTCCAAAGGATGTTGTTATCTGCGACTGGCATTATGAAAGGGCAGATCAAACCCCTGTTTATTTTGCCATGAAAGGTTTCAGGGTGATAACAAGTACAGGGAGAAAGCCTGAAACCAGTGTTATTCAGACTGAGGACATGGCAAGATTCAGAAAAAATACTACGAAAGAAATGAAACCAAGATATTACGGGATGATGCAGACAGTATGGTCATCAACTGACCAGTTCATAGATGCATTCTACGGGAAACAACCGGCTAATGCTACAGGCAGAGGAAATCCAGCTGATGGTTTCAAGGCAATGTTCAGGAGGATAGATGAAATTGAAAAAGGGAACTGATGGTTCCGTTCATTTAAATATTAACATGAAAAAAATTGTTCTTTCAGCAATATTGATTTTTGTGCTGAACAGTAATATTCAATCACCACTGATCCCTGTTGACAGGAGAATAACCTGGTCACCTGGGATCACTGGCGGATTTCCTGAAATCAATCAGCCTATAGCTGATATTCAGAATTTCGGTGCAGACCGAACAGGCCAAAAAGATAGTTACCAGGCCATTATTAAAGCTTTGAAAAGCCTTCCTGAAACAGGCGGAGTGGTATTTATTCCTTACGGAACATACAGGATCGATTCGACAATCAGGATAACAAGGAGTAATATTGTAATCAGAGGAGAACGTTCTCAAATACCAAAGCTTCTGTCTTATGCCAAAGGTAATAGCATTGAGATAAGACCTGTAGTAAATTCCGGTAAATGGCTGACACTTTTATCAGGGTATCAAAAGAATGCCAGCGCCGTTATAGTTGAAAATGCTTCAGATCTCAAATCTGCCCGGTTTATTGAGATACAACAGGAAAATGATTCTCTTTTAATGTATACCAATCCGGAATGGAAACAGGGCTGGTCAGAGAATTCTGTTGGCCAGTTATTAGAGATAGACAATATCAGCGGAAATACAATTGCTCTGAAGAGCACACTGAACATTAATTTCTTCCCCCGGCTAAAACCCCTTATAAGATCTGTAAACATGATTATTAACTCTGGCCTTGAGGATTTATATATTGAAAAAAAGGAAGCCTCCGGACACACGATTTATCTGGAACATGCTGCATATTGCCGGATTAAGGGAATTGAGAGTTATCATACCCGCAGATCACACGTCTCGGTAAGTGCCTGTCTCGGGAATGATATCCGCGAGAATTATTTCCATCACTCATTCAGTTATGGAGGAGGTGGCAGCGGATATGGCGTTGAATGCAACTTGCATTCAACAGGTACTCTGGTTGAAAATAATATATTCGATTCTTTGCGTCATGCCATGATGGTACAGACGGGAGCCAACGGCAATGTGTTTGCATACAATTACTCAGCTCATCCTGTCCAGGGTGATGGAGAAGTAAATCTCAACCAGGGATGGATACCCCCTGATATTTCCATTCACGGCCATTATACCTTTATGAATCTTTTTGAAGGCAATCATGTGAGTGAGATCGGGATTGCAGATTACTGGGGACCTGCTGGTCCGGGGAATACATTTTTCAGGAATAAGGTAATTGATGAAGGTATATTCTACTACGATAAAACCCTGAGGCAGAATGTCATCGGGAACATGACCACTACCATCACCTGTAAAGATGAAAGAAGCAGGGATAATATTGAGCTGGCAAATATTGTTGATAATAAGCTGATCAATCCTGTCGAAAATCTGCCAAACTCACTCTATAAAAACAAGAAACCCGATTTTTTCGGTACTGTTGTCTGGCCTGTTTATGGTCCTGATGTAAAAGGTGATAACAAGTTACCGGCTCAGGTCAGGTACGAAATGATCATGAAAAAGAATTTTTGATATCTATTCTCTATCAGACTTAAGACTCACACCCCATCCGATACGTTTAACGTCATCAACTGGTATTAGGGTCAGTGAACGCAGGTACATGAGATATGAATCACTGGCCAGTTTCGGTCTGATTTTCACAGAAATTTTGCCAGTTTCAGGAAGTTCAATGTAGCCGACCGGAAACTCCTGAAACTCAAACCAGCCACCGGTAGGTATAACGGTTTTTTCGAATTGCTTATTATTAATGTATATTTCATAAGCTTTCCCTTCCCAATCCATGTTGGCTGAATAGGAAATATTCAACCTGAATTTCCCTGGTTTCTTTATATCAGCAATCCATTCAACATAATCCTCCGGTCCCTCCCATTTTGAGATGTGAAATCCTCCTTTCCTGTTAAACCTGGTTACTGCATTACCTTGAGTTATTGCAGTCAGATAAGTGAATTCATATTCCCCATTCTCCCCGGGTAATACCTGATGAGGTTCAACTTCAGGCAAACCTTCAGTTTCCAGGATCAGGACCGATATGGGATTATCAATGGCTTTGACTGGAAGTGTAATCCGTACACTTTTCCCAAGATTTTCCGCAGAGATCTTTAATGTTCTATCTTTAAGCATCCAGGCTGCAGCAACCTTATTCTTAAGACCTGAAATATTCAGAATTCCATCCTGTGGCCAGTCCCTGATAAAAAAATATAGTCTGTTCTCTTTTACTGTACAATAACCCCACGATAACTCACCAAATGGATTGGCACCTGTTCCATAAATCGCCTCCTTATTCCGATCCACCCAACTGCCTGCCTTAGTTAGTATGTCAACTGTTGCTTCCGGTATCTCACCATCTCCCATCGGCCCGATATTAAGCAGAAAGTTTCCACCACGACTTACAATTTCAACAAGACGCTGAATAACAGTTCCCGGACTTTTCCAGAGAGTATCAAATTTACTGAATCCCCATGTCTGGTTCAAAGTCATCGGAGTTTCCCAATACTCTTCAATACCACCCGGAGGCATACCGTTATCACTCATACTCTGATAATCTCCGATGAACTCCTGATCGTAATTTCCAACTCTGCCATTTATAAGGGTTGATGGCTGAAGTTCATGAACCAGGGTTACAAACTCCATCCCCTGTTCCATAGTATACATTCCCCTGTCGAACCAGACCAATCCAATTGGACCGTACTGAGTGAGTAATTCCCTGATTTGAGGCTTGGCTTTCTCCTCAAGGTACTTTTCAAATTCCTGATGGTCAAAAAAATCCGGGCCCCAGTCGTTATCATAATCCCAATCATTGCCATAACCACCGGGATGATCCCAGTCCTCACGATGGGAATAATAGACACAAAACTTTATCCCGGCTTCCTGGCAGACCCTTGACAGCTCTTTTAGCGGATCCCGTTTGAAATCGGTCCAGTCAGTGATATTATATTCTGAAGCACCTGAGTGGTACATTGCAAATCCATCATGGTGCTTTGCAGTTATCACAATATATTTCATCCCTGCTGTCTTAGCCAGACTTACTATGGTTCCGGCATCAAACTTAACCGGATTAAGGTTGTGAGCCAGGTTGCGGTATTCCTCCACCGGTATATGAAGCTCTTTCATTATCCATTCTGCATTTTTCCCGACAGGAACTCTCATTCCCTTATATTCACCGGCTAACTGCGAATAAGGCCCCCAATGAATGAACATTCCGAATTTTGCATCCATGAACCAGTCGAGGCGATGCTCCTGATCCATTTTGGGTTGATTGCTATCTGTATTGTTTTGCTCTTTATTTGTTGATCTTTTACAACTTGTAAAGATACCCTGAGACACATAAATAGAAATTAAACAGACAGTGAAGAGTTTTGTGCAGTGAGTCACTACTTTTCTCATAATTTTAAAATATCAAACTATGCACTAAATTTAAAAATAATCATCTAGTAACTAAGCAAATAACCTCGTAAATAATAACTATTTCAGATTATTCGATTGTAATTCGGTGGTAATTCAGTGGCTTTGCCCGACGAAGCTTTAGCGAAGTTGGGTAATTCGGTGGTAATTCGGTGGTAATTCAATAGTAATTCAGTGGTAATTGGGGAGTAATTGGAGGGTAATTGTGCGATTTTTTTTATAATTTGCAGGAGATCTTAGTGCTAAAAGGATATGAAATTAGAAGAATTACAGGTCTATTCTCTTTCGATGGAGATGGCCGAAAAAATCTGGCTCATTGTAAAGGAATGGGATTATTTTGCCAGAGACACAATTGGGAAGCAGCTTATCAGATCTGTTGATTCAATTGCAGCAAATCTCAGCGAAGGATATGGAAGATATCACTTCAGGGAAAAGATCCATTTCTCATATTAATCCAGAGGGTCATCATTTGAAACCAAAACATGACTCACAAAAGCTCATAACAGGGATTTATTAAATGACGAGAGCTACGGAATATTTATAAATAATATTGACGATATCGGAATAAAACTGAATAACTATATTAAATCCACTGCCAAATCATCTAAATAACAACGATATACCCTAAGCCAAATTACATCCGACCTCAGGAGGACAAATGACGCACGAAGTGCAAATTACGCGCAGCAAATTACGGCGAAGCCAAATTACCACCAATTACGCGCGCAACGCAAATTATTAAACAATCCTTTCATTCTTTTAGCTAACTTTGATATATTTGAGATAACACGCTGGCCTTGATAGATAATGGAGGTTACAGCTTGTGCCTGTGTTCAGTATCCGGGTGTAACAAAAAAATTGTCCTATGAATAACTTTTTATTAAATAATAAATTACCGGCACTGAGTTTATCCGGCATACTGGTTATCATATTCTTACAGGCTAAGCCGCTTGCAGGTCAGACAGAGATTGCAAAATGGCAATATGGAAAGTGCGGAGCAGTTTCAATAACCTATGATGATGGCTCGATTAATCAGTTCCGGAAGGCTGTGCCAATCATGAACCAGTACAAATTACCTGGTACCTTCTTCATAAACACCGGCAATATACCTGGTTCAGAATACAAGGTTAAATTTATTGGTCGTCCGGTTTCAGAGATAATAAGTGAAACAAGATCGGTTCCCACAAACAAGGATAATTTCTATGAAAGGTCTTCAGCATCAAGATTTCTGGGATATAAAGGAACTTCGGAATATTTTACCAGGGCAGGTGCGCAGCTTGATGCAGGCAGAGATGAAGAAGCTTATAAAACCATTGATGAGCTTTACAAAAAAGTCAATTATGGAGAACTCCGGCCAGAAACTGAAAGAAAATTGAACCCGGAAAATATCCTGACCTGGGAGATGATCAAAACATTCGCTGCCCAGGGACATGAATTTGCCAGTCATACGATTGGTCATCCATATCTTGGAGTGCTTGATGAGCCTAATATGCTTTATGAGCTCGAAAAAAGCCGGGAAGATATTCTTAAAAACCTTGGACCGGAACATACATTTTCAGCAGAGACACCGTATTGTTCTCAGGATAATAGGGTTTTGGAATATACATGCAGGGTTTATCCGGCAGTAAGGAGCAGCCTGACTGATGAATACTTTCAGCAGATCAGGTTTTCCAGTCACAGAACACCGGTTGATCAGACCAGTGAATACGTTCAGTGGCAACGCGGAACTTACACAAGGAAACCACTGCAGGAATATAAGGAATGGGTTGATACCACTTCGGAACAGAAGAATATCTGGCTTGTTCTGATAATCCACGGGCTTGATGGAATCGGGTGGGAATCGGTAAAGAGCGAGGAGATGGATGAATACTTCAGGTATATCAAGGCAAAGGAAGATGTTCTGTGGATTGCAACTTACAGGGATGTAACAAAGTATATCCGCGAGATAAAATATGCAGTGGTACAATCATCAGAAAAAAAGAAAAAAATAACTGTGACATTTACACATTCGCTTGATAAATCTATTTATGATCTTCCGCTTACTCTTAAGACTATGGTCCGACCGGAATGGAAGGAAGTGACAGTAAAACAAGGCAGTAATGTAAAGCGGATCAAAACACAGCAAGACGGGGAAGTAAACTATGTCCTTTATCAGGCATTACCAAATGCCGGTATCATTAAGATTACACGATAATTGACTGAAGAGTATCAGAAGAATCATTCGGTCGTAATTCAGTAGTAATTCATTGTAATTCACTCTGATGAATTTAATTACCATAAATTACGGCGAAGCCGGATTACGCGCGAAGCGCAAATTACAATCAGCTGATAATTTTCCCCTTGTCAAGCATTACATTGCGGTTTGAATATTTTACCGGAACCGGATCATGAGTGACCACGACTATTGTTCCTCCGTTTTTATGAAAGTCATCAATCAGTCTAAACAGTATAGAGCTGTTTGCCGGATCGAGGTTGCCGGTCGGCTCATCGGCAAGTAATATGCCCGGCCGTGTAATAATTGCCCTGATGAAGGCAGTTCTCTGCTTTTCACCTACGCTCAGCTCTGAAGGGTACTTGTTTTTCAATTCAGCCAGAGAACACCTTTCAAGATATGTGTCAATATCAGCCAGGTATTTTTCATCGTAGCAGGCCAACTTAATATTCTCATATACGGTAAGGTATGGCATAAGATGAAACTGCTGGAACATAAAACCGACATTTATTTTTCTGTATGTGGCCAGTTCTGCTCCGTCATTCCTGTACAGATCTTTTCCATTAAACATCACCTCTCCTGAATCAGGCCTTATCAATCCTCCAATTGAATAGAGCAGCGTTGATTTGCCTGCGCCACTGGCACCCGTAACAACAATATAATCACCTTTATTTATTGTCAGACTTATGCTGCTCAGAGCCGTAAATTCCTCGCCAGCCCGGCTGTATCTTTTTGAAATGTTCTTTATCTCGATCATCATCGTCATTTGGAGGATCTTCAACTTGTGACTTTTGTCTATTGCCTTGTATCATTCCTTCCCGAGCGTTTCCGCAGCATCGATCCTCGTTGCCATCAGTGCCGGGATCCAGCTGCTTAACATCCAAAGCAGCGGGGAAAAAAATATTATATAATTAAATAATGACCAGACAGGTTTTATATTCTGTGCCGTAAACCTGAAAATTTCTTTCCCGAAGTATTCCGCCGTCAGATGGCCCAGAAAAAATCCGATAATTCCGCCTGCCAGTCCAAGTATAAATGCTTTGGTCAGGATCATGTATATTATTGTTGAAGACCTCTTCCCAATGGCTTTAAACAGACCTATTTCCCGCTTCCTTACATTAACATTCTGATAAAACAGAAGCCCCGTTATCAACAAACACGATATAACCACAAATGGAATTATAAAAGCTCCATACTTGTTCATCATAAGACGCTGATTTTCTCGAGCATCGGCAATGCTGCTGATCTCTGTGACCTCAAGGTCGGAAAATATCGCCTGAACCTGATTTCTGGCATTTTTTATCCTGCCGTCATTACAAACGCACCCAAGGGCTTCAATCTTATTTATCTTACCTTGCAATCCCGTCACCTGCTGAAGATCCTCAAGGTTGAATGCAACACCCATATCCATCATTCCTCTACCTTCCTCATGTATTATGGCTACAGGAAAACTATACTGTTTTCCATCAACACCTTCTATTACAAAAGGAGCATTTGGAGAGATATTTTTTGCAAGCTGAGCGCCAACCTGTACCGTACCCTTTTTAACATCAAATCCCATAATTTCCTGCCTTGGCAGGTATTTTTGCTGAGCCTCATCCTTGTAACCGAATAATACTATCTGGTGAGTTGATCCGTTTGAATCTTTCCAGTCGGGAAACCTGATCTGCAAGATACCTGTAAGATGCCTGACAGCATCAAAAGTTTTTGATTCCGCCAGGACATCAACATAATTATCAGGAAAGGTCCCCGTATTGTTTACTGAATAAAAATCGATAAGGTTAGTTCCTTTCGGAAAGATATAAAGGTTAAGACCCTGCTCCCTCATTATCTTTCGTGTTTCATCTTCGCTGGCTTTACTCAGGGTATATATCGCCACGGATACAGTGCCCGCTATTATTACAGTAAACAGTATAAGAACAGAAGTCAGCCTCCTGTACCACATCTCTTTACAAACCAGGATCAATGGATTCATTATTCCTTCCTCTTAAATTTTTTAAGAATGAATACTGTTAATACTCCAATTGTTAATAAAATAACAGTAATTGTCGCAATAAATGATATTTTAAGTGAATTATCCTCTTTTATTTCGATCTTTTGCGGCTGAATAGTTATCAGACCCTCCTTTTGATCAGTAAGCCATTTGGGCAGGGGTCTGTCATTAACAGTATCATATGAAATAGTGTCATTCTGCATTTACTCACCAAGCAATGGATTGTCGTCAATAATCTTATTCAGAAGAGCAGGTCTGGGATTATCCCATTTATCTGTAAAGAGGATATCAGTTCCCGGAAGATCATCCTTGATCAGGCAGCTGCATTCTGCAGTCAGGTAATCGATCATAAGGCTGATATTTTCTTCTGTTATTCCTTTTCCAAGCAGCGGCTCCAGAGCTTTAAATTTTCCGAAAACACCGAAAAGCATAGGTTCCCGGATGGTTTTCAGATCATCCTCCACATTAAGGAGCATATTTGCAAAGTGTGCCTCCTCAGTACTGTTCCGGCTTAGTTCCACAACAGTTATTATCCCTCCGAAGGGAGATGCGTCCAGACTCTTTTTCAATGTTTGCATTCCCCTGTCATCCTTCTCTCTGATGCCTGTTTTAAGATAAAGCATAACGCAAATCTTTCCTCCCATCAGTTCTGCAGCAACTTTCTCACGAAGCGGGGATGTAGTAAGATCCTTCATCTCAGCAGGATTACTGAACTTTGAAAAAAGACGGTCCTCATAATATAAACCATAATATGGCTCCTTTATATCTTTCCTGTCAGCTGTTTTGAACCTGATATTGGCATTCTTGATTCTGTCAGTGATCTCCTGATTCTGCTTTTTAATATTTTCTCCAGGCGGACCATTATGAAAAAAGACAAGTGTATACTGGTTGGGCAAAGCATTCAGAAGCACCCATTCCGATACTCGAGTGGTACAGGCAAGGCTTAAAAATCCCGCTATTACTAGTATTTTAAAATATACCTGTTTCATTTAATACTCAATTTATCCGGGGCATTCTCTTCGATCATTTCAATGCCTGATATAATTGTATTCCCCTTTTCCGGGATCATTTCAATCTTAAGGGTTTTTCCTGCCCTGATGCCAGAGAACGTTTTTATTATCTCTTTGTCCTTTCTCCCCGCCTGCGCTACAATATCAAAATCATCCAGAACTTTACTATCCTGTACTGTTACATCAAAGATCCTTTCTCCTGCTTTCATGTTCTCCAGTTCGGAAAAATAGAGATTAATTTTATAAGTTGTTTCAGGAATCTCTTTTTCGGAAGAGAGTATTATCTCAATGCTCCTCAGTCCGCCAATGGCGCTTGCACTTACCCATGGTGTATTTTCCGAAATAACTGATATCGGATCTTTCCTTATTTCAGTATAACCTGAAGTATCTATCTTAACAGGAATCTCCGGCGATGCTCCCCCTTTGGACGGGTATTCAATCCACAGAACATTTTTGTCAGAAGTTCTGTCACCCGGAGCATTCAGGTTCAATCCAATTTTTTTGATCTTTTTCCCGCTCCATTTATAATTGCTGTTCGCCCAGTAGGTCATCCATGGCATATTGACAAGGGCAAGAGATGTCTGATTCTGGTAAGGGCACTGGCAGGTACGTGTATAATCGGGAGAGTTAAGCACCCCATCGGCAACAATCAGGTTTGCAGAGCAGCTTGATTTCCATCCGCCAAGACTGCCTGTTCCGTCAAACAAATCGAGATTGACAAATCCTGCAGATGCCGAACGGAAGGTAAGAAGATGTTCGCTTGCAACAACAAATCCGCAGCCGTACTCCCGTTTATAACTCCACTTTCGCTCTTCTCCTGTTAAAGGATCTTCTTCAAAGAGAGGTTCACCTGTTAAAAGGCTGAAACCTTCTCCTTCAGTATATATTTTATCACCATGAAGAATCGGTGGGTTGGCATATTTTACAGGCTTATCCCATACCTTCTCCATGGTTGTGATATCATAAACAATCATCCGGTTGCCATTCTCCCCTGTAAGCATATCCCTTGATGGACGGGTAGCCTGTAGCAATAAATTATATTCAACCGAGTAACCAAGCCAGGTACCGAAAATATCCTTTTTATCCTCGTTGAGTATTTTCCCGGTTTTAATATCGATATAGAGCAGTCTTGATCCAACAGGCGTCGGTTCTCCTCGTCTCTTAAGCTTCGTTTCAAGATTCTGGGGCAGCTTGTCAAGGCAGAAAAGGATATCTTCTCCGCATATTATTGAATTGTGAATGAATCCTTGATTAGCCTTAATACTCCATAATCTTTCACCACTGAATCTGTCCATAATTACCAGCTCCCTGCTCGCTGTAAGATCATAATTAGTGAATTTCCTGTTTTCAACCTTTTCATCCGGGTCACGTATTTCGGGAAAATCTGCGAAATCATTTCCAAGTATCAGGTAATTATTAAAAACTCCGATATACCCCAATCTCTGAGTCAAAGGATCTCCAGTATTAAAACTCTTTTTCAGCTCACCCGACCGGATATCTATCAGGTGACACATATTGCTCTCAATAACGTACACATATTCACTCGTTGCAACAAAATTTGTTCCCCGGGCGTTTGCACCTGGTAGATGTTCCTGATTGTATTTTGTATCGAGAGGATTCTCCGCATCATAGGTTTCATCGTAATAAACCATCCAGTTATCATCAATGAGCTTTTCAAATTCCCTCTCCCATAAAACCCTGCCGGTATATACATCCCTTGCACTGATACTGTTCATCCCCTCAATGATAAGCCGTCCGTCTATTACCTGTTCCCCTGGTCCATGTCCATGCCGGGGCAAAACATCGAGATTTGAATTTCCTCCAAACCAGAGTATGCCAAGAGGTGCTTTTACCCTTTTGTCATCCGATTTTATAGTATTTGCGATATCTCCATAGTTATGGGTCCAGCTGTCGGATCCCTCAAGTGCTCCTGTTCTTGATATCAGGGAATAACCCTTTGCCATTGTATATTCAGCACCATACAGATCAATATCGTTTAAAAAAGCAATAAGTTTTTTCTGCTCCCGGTTGTTAGTCTTTATCCATATCTTACCATCGTAAGGCCGGGCAGACTCAAAAATGGCTTTAACTATATCTCTGTCAAAATTCTTCAGATAGTCCGGATCATTTATTATTGTCAGGGAAGAGAAGTATTTCGGCAACAATGGAAAGTCCTCATCCATATACAGAAAGCATAACCTGTCTGCTTTAACTCCCAGCCTGTCAAAATATTCTCTCAGTGAAGAAATTCTTAAAGAATCCCTGTCAAAAGCAATAAGTGTCATGGATGTTTTGGAAATCAGTCCCTCCAGAAGTTCTGCATCCTTTGCGCCAAATACAACTCCATAACCGGCTGCTATTCCAGTTCTACTTATAATTTCATCGGCATCTTCAGATCCGGTTAAAAGTTTTACTTCACTTCTATCGATAACCGGAACTGAAGAAACCGGACTTTCCCCATAAACCAGAATATCACCCTGGTCAGACACTGCTATCAGTTTCCCATTAGCAGCTACAAGCCTTTCTATATTCTGCTCCGTGGGAATACTCCATATCTTCTGAGGCTTGTTATCTGAGATCCTGATGGCTGTAATTTCTGTGCTATCAGCAGCATAGAGACAATTGCCAGCTTTGATAAGATCATTTGTTGCCGGGAATTCACTTTCCCAGAGGGTTTCAGTTTTATTATCAGTGCCCAGGATCGAGGCAGAGATACCCTTCCCTGAAAAATAGAATGTATTACCTTCAATTACAGGATATTCACCGGCATCTGCTTTTAGCCGGTTCCCTGTTTGAGAGTCATACATATATGTCATGCGTAACCTGTGATGATTAAAAAATACCCTGTCGTTACTGAAGGTAAAAGCACCGCCTGTTTTACCGCTTTCAGCGAGCCTATAGTACAGTTCGTCACCAGTTTTCAGGTCGAAGGCAGCGGGGACCGACCGTCCGCCTGCAACAAGCAATCTGCTTCCGCTGATAGTAAAGGCTCCCTGAGGTGCAACATCGGCAAATGCAGGTGAACTGTGAGGCTGAAGTATATAGTTACTGCCCGTACCCTCGTTCTTCCACACAATCTCCCCCGACTCAGCATCAATGGCATAAATAAAGGTCCCCATCAGCGGAAATATGCTGGCAGCTGTATAAATGATATCGTCCTTTATAACAATTCCGCCGCGGGCGGGCCACATCGAGATTAATCTTTTGTTGCCGAGAAGTTTATTTGGTGCAGGAGCAAGAGATAACTTCCAGATAAGATCTCCGGTATTTGCGTCAAGACAGTAACAATAACCATCGTCACCGGTAAAATAAATTTTCCCCTTATTTGATGCCAGGGGCAATCTTACAGGACCGTCAGCATAGAAATGCCATAACTCCTCACCTGTATTCAGATCAAGAGCAACTACTTTATCCTGATCGTTGAATCCCAAAAATATCATATTGCCGGTAACTATTGGCTCAAATAACCTGTCAAACTGCATCAGGTTCTGGTTCAGAGGATCGTCCCATACAGGATTCTTTGCTGAATACTTCACATGCCATTGCAGATAGAGTTTGTCAGCAAGCTGTTCAGGAGATGATGCCGTTCTTCCATAATCGTACCTCCACATTGGCCAGTCAGAATGCTGAGACTTTAAAGCCAACGTAAACAGTAAAAAAAAAGAAGTGATAAAAATCTTCATACTGAATTATTAAAACTGATCCAAAGCAAAGAAAGTCATTTTTTCTCAAACACATTTCCCTCCCTGTCGGTGGCTGCCACCCACCTCAGACCGGCAATAATCAGCATGTCCTGAGTTGCGTCACCAAAGACATGCCTGTCATGGCCCATATTCATGTATATCATCCTGTAATTTGTATTGGTCCATACAACAGGAAGGTCGCCATCGGGGATTATATCTTTTAATCCCAAAGGATAATTATCGGGAGAAAGAGAAACAAGAACTTTGATATTTTCCCTTTCACGTGGACTTGGCTTCCACTGGTACCACTCATTAATGGGTGAAATAAATGACACAGGCAGACACTCTGTTACAGGGTGATTCTGATCATCGACCACAAGCTTTGCAGGCATTGGGGGCCAATTGTTTCGATAAAATACTCCTTCTCCAAGGAAATCCAGCAACCAGGGCCATTTGGTGCTTTTATCATTGTATGCTGATACATGAAATCCAAACCAGCCTCCGCCGTTTTCCATATATTTCTGAAATGCCTCCCTTTGTGCAGGACTGTGAGGAAAATCGTTTATCATCATTACAAGTGAATAATCCTTAAGCTTCTCATCATTCAGGTCGGACATGTAACTGGTTGTATCAAATACAAATCCATTGCCTTTTGTAAGCTCTTTAAAGAATTTTATTGCCTCCGTAGCAAATTCAACATGATCCTTCTCAACCCTGTTTGAATAAAAGGCCAGAACTTTAAACCTGGGAAACTGACAATTCACCACCATACTGAAACAGATCATCAAAACCGATACCAGTAACAATCTTTTCATCTTCATATCCTTTAATTTAACCATTAACACATTAAGCATTAACCATTAACACATTAACCATTTAATTACCTTCCCGAAGCCCATTTTATTGCATTGGAGAACATAGTTGTAAAATCCTTATTCTTCAGAAGAGAACCATCGTGTCCCATCAGGAAATAGACATTCCTTGCTTTTATTTTCTCATTAACCCATACAACGGGATGATCGCCCATTTTAATATCTGAGGCCGGTTCATAGGTTGATTCATCAACCGTTGCGAGGACATTAACATTGAGGCGCGGACTTTTATTGAAGGTGTACCACTCATCATCATCCACAACAAATGATCCAGAAACACCTTTCATTACCGGATGTTCCTTGTTCTCAACATCTACTTTTCCGGATGCCTTTACAGCAATATAATTATCAAATCGAATGCCACCCATGAAATCAGAGAACCATTGCCACATCGGGTAACCGTCAAACTCTCCCAGCAATGTCGCATGATGGAATCCAACCCAGCCTCCCTTTCCCTCTTCTATGTATTTTACAAATGCCGTCATTGCTTTCTCAGGCCAGGTATAAGGCGGATAATCAAGCTGGATAAAAACCTTATAATCAGACAGATAATTTTCATCAATCATTTTGGTGTTATTTATCACAGTAAGTCCAATATTATTGTCAGATGCATATTCATCCAGCCATTCCAGGGCAGCCCTGGCAAAGCTTTCATGCTGCCCGCCCCTTTCGGTAAGTACAAGAGCTTTAATTTCCGGAGCAGGTTTCTCCGGCGATGCGGCCCATAGAATTGAATTGCGCATCAGGATCTTAAAGTTTGCATCGGTGCAGGCAGTTGTATCATGTCCTATTCCAATATACACTGCTCTTCTGAAATTCTCATTTACCCATATCATCGGATGGTCACCCATTGGTATTGCCGGCTTGTATGATGATTCATCAGCTGTTGCAAGTACATGCACTTTATCCCTTGGACTTCTGTTGAACTCATACCACTCATCATAAAAGCTGAAGGACGCAGGGAGGTCTTTTGTGATGGGATGTTTCCTGTCTTCGACAAGTATGGTACCTGTCTGTTTTGCAGGATGCGGGGAATAAATGATGTCTCCCATCAGATGCTCAAACCACATCCAGTATGGTGCATCAGGGCCTTTAAACTGTGTACCCGTCAGTCCGGCGGCATGTACTCCCACCCATCCTTTGCCGCTTATTATGAATTTCTGTAAAGCCTCCTGCTGAAGCTGTGTCATATCAAAAGGTGCCAGGTGCAGCTGGACGAATACCTGGTATTGAGCCAGATTGGCATCATTTATAAGTGAAGCATCCCGTGAGACTACCACTTCAAAATTGTTTTCGGCTGCAATCTTTTCCAGAAATGCTTTTGATTTGATTATCATCGGATCATGATCAGGATCAGCGGATGCAATTGCCAGCACTTTGAAAGCAGGTCGTTTTACCAGATCACAGGAATACAATGCCTGCCGTCCTGTGATAAACAAAGTCCGCTTGTCCTTTCCACCGAAAGCTATACTGTTGGGGCGTTCCGGGACATGAATAAATCCGGTTTGCCTGCCATTCTTATCATAGACAAATATATCACCGTCAGAGATATAGACATTGCCATCAGGCCCTGGTACAGAGAAGAAATCTCCTTTTTCTGCAAAACGTTTCAGGTTGCTGAGATAACCATCCGAATCAACATCAAGTCTTACAGTTCTCTTATCATATTCATCACTGACATACATATGCTTACCAGGGTATGCCTCACTCAATCCTGACGACCTTGCCAGGTCGTAGCAAACAGGGATAATTGTCTTACCGTCGAGAGCCAGGAAACACTCATCATTCCTGTTGACCACAATCTTATCAAAATCATGGTAATCCCTCCACCTGTTTGATGGATAAAGCGCTTTGCAAATATCTTTAACTGATCCCATTTTAACCTTCTCAAGAGGTTTGATTGTCTCATCGGGATGGTTTGGATTTAGAGAATAAACAAGGGTTCCGAATCCTGAATTACCCCACATGCTGAAGGATGTTCCTGAAGCATCTGGAGGATTTGCGTACTTTTCCTGTACGCCATTTATCTTATGTCCATACTGAGGGAAATATTTAAAAACAACAATCAGGTTATCCCGGGAATCGCATCCCAGCGACAAAGGCTCCCATGGATAATCGGCAATCATATCGAGGCTGTTTGTTTCCACTGACCATTTGTAGATTCTTTTCAGCCTCTGCTCAGAAAAATAGATATTTCCTTTTGAATCGCTGCACGTTCCTTCGGCAAACTCGAATCCTCCGGCAAGCCTCTTAACTGGTCCGGAACAGGAAAAGGTAATGTTCGATGGAGTCTTCCCGGAAATTAATAATCTTGCAAGTTCAGCGGGCCGGACCTCTATATTTGTATTGATATCATATAACGGATTGTCCGTGGTGAATTTTATCTGGCTGTAATTATGAATATTCAGGAATTCAATGTTCTTAGAGTCCCATGTTCTCACTGAGTAAGGATATGGAGTTTTAAACCTTATTACTCTGAACATATACAAGTTGGCAAACATCAGGTTGCTGCAGTTACTGATCTCCATCGGCTGGCAGTATAATCCTTCTCTGCTCTCCTCTTCCAGCTGAAGTGCATATATCTTCCAGTTTGATACCCTGCTGAACCTTACCTCATTGCGCACATGATGCTCAACAGACATAGCATATATTTTTCCTGTAGTTACTGTATTTGAAACATATATACCAGAATTCGCGTAGCTGCTGGCGGTCCAGATATTCTTGAATATCCCTCCGCCGCCATTGGTAACCCAAATGCTCCAGTACTGGGTGTCCCATGCAGGATCGGGTCCCTGAACAGGCATTGGTTTTCTGCTCTGATCGCCATAGCCGCCCCAGGGGACATAAGGTCCTCTTTTCATTGTTCCATGACCACCGACAAATTTTACATCATCAATCATGGATTTTTCTCCTCCCATCCATTTGCAGGCAACAGCCCGGTAATTATACTCCCCTGTAAAGAGCCCCAGACCTGAAATTATATTCGACCCGCCCTGAGCAGATTCAAGCAATGGCTTTGGAGATCCGAAACCGCTGAATTCGGGAGTACTTTCTCCTATAATAAATTGTGTTGCAATAGGATGCAGCCCTATTATTACTGTCTCCGGTTTAAGCTTTATTGTTTCTGAGACCCTGTACAAACCCTGTGGTATATAAATTGTTTCATATTTCTCTATCGCATCCTGTATAGCTTTTGTATCGTCATTTTCTCCATCACCTTTTGCACCAAGATCTTTCAGGTTCACCCATGTATCCATTGGAGGCAACACAGGGATATCTGTTGAGACAGGTGCAGGAAGCTTTACCAGCAGTTCATGCTCAAACAGGATCTTATACTCCTGTCCGGCATCAAGATCATCCATCTGAAGGCCATATACAAACTTCTTTATCCTGTAAATTTTCCCTGGAGCAATTGTCTCTGTTTTGCTTTTCTGATAAGTGACGAGCACTGGCACATTCTGACAGGTAATATTTCTCAGGTTTATCTGCATTATATCATTGCCCTCATTCTCAAAGGAAATTGCCGGCCCTTTAACATCCTGGAACTGACAATCCTCCATATAGAGTTTCTCCCAGAAGTTTGGATCGACATCAATCACTTTTGGAACATTTTTTACATTCATTCTAATAATCGTCAGTCCTGCCTGCTGTGTTTTAATTGCTGCTATCCGCTGGCCTTCAAAATATGTATCAAGCATCATGAACTGCCATCCGGGAGATGCTTTTGTTGTATATATGCCGTACTCGCCTCCAAAAAACCGGACATCCTCCATCTCATTACCTATATCAAACAATCCGGCCTTCCCCTTTCCGATATAAATATCACAGTGCGACACAAAGCTGTGTTGAGCATAATGAGTTCGCAATGCTACTGCAGCAGGGTTTCCATCCTCGATCTTTATATCGATGTTCGAAAGGGCACTGTAGAATGTACCCGCTCCTGCATCATTAACAGGTTTGCCAGGTTCAACAACACTGCTTGTGAACCAGAACATGTAATTAGCTTTCCCTTTGTCTGTCTGAACAGGTTCCTGATATCCTGGTGTGTTTTTCCTGAGGATGAACAAAGGACGCTTCTGTCCATAGCCAATTAACCTTATTGCTGCAGGAATATAAACAGTCTTTGATATGACATATGTACCCTCGGGCACGAATATGATCCCGAAATTCTGCTCCAGCTTCATCTTGTTAATTGCTCCCTGCAGGGCTTCCGTCACATCAGTTTTCCCGTCTGAAGATATCCTGAAATCTTTCGATGTGAAATATACTGCTTCAGTATCAACAGGTTTCTGTTTATAGTAAGATATACTCACTGAAGCGTTTGCTTCTGCTTTAATTAGAGCAGCCATTGATACTACCAATATGATAAAAAGAGCTTTGTATCTCATTTTAAAAGGTATTAGGATATAAAGTATTGAAAACAAGTCTTAAGCCGGCATTAAATGATCCGGATTTAATAAAAGTAGCAAACATCAGATAACTTTAATCTGAAGAAGCCCATGTTTATGAATTTTTAACAGTGAATGGCGCATGCACAATTTTAATTGACATTCGCTGATCTATTTTATTTCAGGCTTCCTGTCATATACTTTCACATAATCGACAAGCACAAATCCGGGAAGTTCATTAATGTTTAACGTACCTGACCAGGGAGCAGCTTCTGTAGTCAGTTTTATATATAAGGGAACCTGGCATACACCACCGGCAACTGTGCGCCATTTTTCAACATCATCAATATAAAAAACGTATCCATCCTGATTCCATTCAAGTGCAAAGGTATGGAAATCACCGTTATAGATATCAGTTCCGGGATATGACATCCCTTCAGACTTGTGTCCGTCTCCGTAACCGTCCCAGTGCAATGCGCTGTTTGCCTTTCCTTCCTGATTTTTAATAGACTCTATAATATCAATTTCTGTATCATCCTTTCCGGAATTGTTTACTGTACTGCCTGAACCATACATCAGCCAGAAAGCGCCCCACGTTCCGCTGCATACAGGAAATTTAATCCTTGCTTCAAAATAGCCATAAGTTCTTTCAAACAGGCCTCTTGATCGTATAGCACCTGTAAAAACATAATCATCCTTTGTATCGTGAGGACTGATTTTAAGAACAAGATTTCCATTCTCTACATAACTGTTTTCATCCCTCCACTCTGATGCCCCCTGTCGTTCCACCTCAGGACATTTTTGCCATTTTGCAGCATCAATAAGCAGTCCGTCAAAGTTATCCTCAAAGAGTAACTGAGCATCAGCATTTTTCTGTTTTGTACTATTGCATTCAGAGAAAAGGAAAAGACTTGAAGCACATAGAATAATTATTAAGTTTTTCATGAGCCTGCGATTTTTTCAAGATTATTAAATATAAATTAACAAAACCGGAATGCTAATCAACACATTTTATTGTAATTAATCCTGCCAGAATACTGAGAATTTTTTACCGACACTTTCCAAAGCTTTGTAAACAGCATTAACTGTTCAGACTGATTTCAATAGCTCCACCATCTTCCTGTCAAGGCTCATTCCCTTGTAGCTCTCATAATGAACATCCTTCCTACTGCTTTCAGCAACACCAAATGAGCCTCTGAAACACCACATTGCATAACCCCATTTATTCTCCCCCCATATTTCAAGGTTATCTTTCAGAAAAGCAAGAGTAACATCATGAGGTGTGCGGTTATAAATGCCAAATTCTCCCACATAAACTCCAATACCTTTACTTTCAATATCTTTCCATGGCTGGAAGTGTCTGATAAGACGTTGTCTATCCCACAATTCCCCATTGTTGTCTTTCATCGGCCATGTCGGGAGGGTATTGTTTCCGCCGGCCCAGGCCGCCCTGTAATGAGTAACAACTCCGGGTGTGTATCCCCGTGCACACTGGGCAATCTTCAGATCAACCAGGTTGGTGCTGGGTCTGAAATCATAGCCGTCGATTGCTATCAGACGATCAGGATCAACTGTTCTTATCTCATTAACCAGATGACGTATAACCCTGTCGTGTTTCTCTTCAGTTGTTCGCGTTGGTTCATTGAACAGATTAAAGCTTACCCGGCTGTTAGGAATACCTTTATAACGTTCTGCAAAATGTTTCCAGTGGAAAGAACAAGCATTCAGTGTTTCTTCATCATCCCAGATACTTGTTTTCTCCCTGTACTCTGGGTTGAATACCACATCATTTATTGTATAACCCGGAGAACGGTGGAAATTTATGCAGACATGAAGTCCATACTGCTTTCCCCATTCAACAGCCTGATCAATCTCTTTAAGATGTTTTTCTTTCAGCATATACCAGTTGTTTTCATCGCACCAGCATCTGTACGACATAGGCAATCTCACAAAATTGAAACCCAGTTCTCTGATTGCTTCAAAATCAGATTCCCTGAACGGCTCATTGTTAAAGCCCCATTCAGGAGCAATATCGAACCATTCATCCGGCTTATGGGTGAATTTTTCCTGCAGATTGAAACCTTTCCATAACGGAAGGGTATTATATGTAATATCTTTCTAACTAAAAGTGCTTTCTCCGGCTCCACAGTTTCCGTTTATTAATGCAAGAACCCCGGCAGCTGCGGAGGTCCTGATAAAATCTCTTCTTTTCATGATATTAACTATGAACTTTCATATTATATCCTGTAACTTTCTTTATCCACCGAAGCCTAAAGGAAGCTAGACTAATTTTTAATTTCGGTCTTTGATTATATCTCTTGTCTCTTTCCAATCTAACCCACCCCAACCCCTCCCAGGAGGGGAGCTTCAAATCCTTCATTTATCTTCGTTCTTCCGACTTCCGTCTTCTTTCAGAAAATGTCAAAACATGATCTTAAATACTCATCATTTTTCACTATAATTGTACAACTGAGCATTATCGCATTCACTTCAAATATAAATAATTAAATTCTGGTGAATAAAATAAGTTCCAACTAAAAAGCAAACAGGTTATATCTTCATTTACAAATCCATTGGCATGAAATTCAAATTATATAAGATAACGAGATTATCAAGGTTAGTATTTCTTATGGCTATTTTCAGTGTCAGCCCCTGGTTTTATAATAATAGTTTTTCCCAGACTAAAACTTTTCCATCCTGGACTCATTTCAGTATTGATCCTGTTCTTCCGGGATCGGGATGGGGAACCGGTGGTGCTGTATTAAGTGATTTTGATCATGATGGAGATCCTGATGTTGCAATTTCGAGGAGAGATCCAAGAGAAGCCTACTGGTATGAAAGAAGGAATGATTCATTGTGGATCCCTCACATAATTGCACAATCAGACAATCTGGTGGTATCGCTTGGATCAATTGCTATTGATATTGATCACGATGGATGGACAGATGCTTTAAGCAATGGAGTATGGTTCCGCAATCCCGGTGTCCTCGATAAATATCCTGATGCACCCTGGACCCCTTTTAATATAAAAGCAGGAGGGCATGATATTGTTTCAGCTGATCTGGATAACAATGGAGTTGAAGACATTGTGGTATATGATGGCAATAAGATTGCATGGTATAATACTTCTAATTCCTTGAGAGAAACTGTCATTAACTCAGGTAACAATGATCATGGAGGAATTGCCCCTCATGGTTTTGGCGATCTTGATGGTGACAATGACCTCGATGTTGTAATACCTGAATACTGGTTTGAAAATCCGGGAAAGGGTACCGGCAACTGGATTCAGCATAAATGGCCTTACTCAATGGTACCAAATGCGTCTTATGGGAGAAGTATCAAAGCATGGATTGCTGATATTAACAAAGATGGAAATAATGATATCATATACAGCGATTGTGACACCGGTGGTGGCCATGTTTACTGGCTGGAGAATAGAAATGGAGATGGTACTACCTGGATCGTTCACAAACTTGAAGATCCTCCGACAAAAAAAGGTGATGTTCCAGGAACAGGATCATTTCATTCTTTAGGCGTTGCCGACTTTAATAACGATGGAAATCCCGATATATTTGCCGGTGAACAGGAAGACCCAGACACCTATATGGAAGATGAAGGAAAAATAGCAATGAAACCCAGGGGCTTGAAAGAAAGGGGAGTTATTTACTATAATAACGGGAAAAAAGAACCGGAATTCTCTATCTCTGTAATTCATATTGATAATCCCGGATGGCATGATGCCCAAATGATCGATGTTGATAAAGACGGCGATATAGATATTGTTTCAAAAATATGGAATGCTGATGGACCTGTTTATCATCTGGATTACTGGAGAAACGAATTGATCAAAAAATAATAAACAATCATCACTTAGAACTCCATGGCTCCAGGGCTGCAACACCAATCTTTACACCATTGCGCCGTTGCGCCACTGCGCCATTGTGCCATTACACATCTATATCATACTCTCCCAGCTTCAGCGGATAGGTTCCGTATTCCCTCACCAGCTTCACTATATAATCATAAGTCTTTCCCGACACTGCACTTGACACTGAATGGTCAGACTGAAAGATAAATCCTCCCCCCTTTCCTGCATTCAGCTTTTTAAGTGTTTCTCTTTTAATAAGTTCCAGATCATTAGTCTCCCAGATCAGAATGTCATTGTTACCGCAATAACCGATCCTGTTCCTGTATAATCTCTTAAGTTTGATGGCATCCATTTCGGCTTTTACCTCAAGCGGGTTGTATGCATCAAGTCCCAGATCACAGAAATCTTCCAGAATGGCATTGACATTTCCGCAGCCATGATAAATTACCGGGATGTTATAAAAATGGCATTCATCGATCATGGCCTTTACCCATGGTCTGAAATACTGGCGCCAATATTCAGGATCAAACAGCATCGACTGCTTATAGGCTACATCTCCCCAGATAACAAATCCATCGAGCATGCCTCCAGCTGCTTGCAACTGGGCCCTGGTACTGTCGAGATAAAACTTTCCTATCCTGTTAATCACCGCCCCAAGCCTGTCGGGATACATACCGATCCAGAACAGGAAATTCTCCTGGCCTACAAGCCTTGTCAGGCATTCTGAACACTCAATTATACTGCCGTAAACAGGAAAGTCGCGTCTCAATTTTTTCACAGTATCGATCCATGGAGGTGAATTCCTTTCGAAGCCGTCTCCAACTCCGGCAATCTGGTTGTCACCTGAATCAAAAAACCTTCTGGGATCAGCAGGGTCATCAAATACGAGATCTTCCAGTTTTTCAATGGTATCTGTATCAAAGGAAATCCATTCCGGCATCGGGAAATCAAATTTTTTTCTGATAGTTGCCAGAAATCCGGTCTTAATAACCACCTCCTCCTTATTTTCCCGG
>Ga0307375_10000882_pt1 | contig 34868 bp, 38 predicted proteins | sample TR1MG_FD_202531 | JGI IMG/M metagenome (GOLD analysis project Ga0307375, IMG submission 202531) | Soil microbial communities from Risofladan, Vaasa, Finland - TR-1 | ecosystem: Environmental > Terrestrial > Soil > Coastal area > Acid sulfate soil | place: Finland: Risofladan, Vaasa | collected... | reverse complement strand
AAGTAACTTCCGGTTTGCCCAGTAATTCCACTAATACATGCTTTCATTTATTCCTTTAGTCAACTAAAATGAACTAGATTAAAATTTAAAAAGTCAATAACGACAAATCGCTCGGCAAACTTGTTCACCTATTTATAAACTTAATATTAGATAATAATTCGTAATCAATTTTACGAATATGTTTTATGTGCTCTATATCTTTAGGGGCAATATTCAAATTGGTTTTTGACGAATTTATATGAATATTAAAGTCTTTCTTCAAACCCAACTGTGACAACATGGAATTAAAATCATTCGTTAATGTTTCTGTGTTTAGTATAAAATCAAAATGCCCAAGTTGTTGTAATGCTAAGTTTTTATCCATGTTAGTAAAATCAGAAAAAAATCTAGTGTAATAATTGGGTACTTCATAAAATTTATCCAACCAACCATGAAAAGAATTATTAGCGGCTATCTTGTGAAACGTGTGATGTTTGTGTTTTTTAATATATGTATATAAAGACACGCAATGCTTAACCGGATCTCGCATAACAGTAAAGGTAATTAGCTTTTTTGTTGTAGCTTTTAATTCATTTTCTTTTTCACATGAAAATCTAGAGTGTCCATTGTGATACGATTTATATCGACATTTTTCAAGATATCTATATATACTGGTGCCTCCAGTTCTTGGCACATGAACAAACCATAACAAAAAGTCTTGCGATTTCATTGTTTGCCTATATATTGTTTTATCATTTCACATATATATTCAATTTGAGTTGGTAACAATTCCGGAAAACTTGGCAATATAACACACTCTCTAGATAGTGTTTTAGAGACACTTTCATCTTTAGCAAAATTAAAAGATGGCATACTGTGTAGATATTGGTGATAAGACGATGGATAAAACATGGGGCGAGAATCTATATTTTTATCATTCAGGAAATTGCAAACATCTGTGTATTGGCTATTTTCGATACGTATCCCAAACATCCAATTTGCCACTTCTGTTCCGCTATCAGTTTGTTGCAACGACACTTGATCAAAATCGCCCAAAATAGATCTATACATATTAAATACTGTTTTTTTCATTTCAACAATTTCATCTAAACATTCTAATTGTCCCAGAAGAATTGCAGCTTGAACATTAGTCATTCGATAATTATACCCCATCTCTGGATGAATAAATCTCTCATCCTTTTGACCCTGTCCTCGTAAACAGTTTAAATAATTGTATACATCGGTATCGTTTGTTATGACTGCCCCTCCTTCTCCGCAAGTAATATTCTTATTTCCAAAAAAAGATATCGAAGACGCTAAACAATCCGTACCAGTATACTGTCCATTATATTTACCAAGAAACCCCTCGCAATTATCCTCAACAATTACAACTTGGCATGACTTCTTTAACTCAGGCACATTTACTATATTTCCAATATTATGCACCACCAATACAGCCACGTTTTCATGTAGTTTTGTTTCTTCTATAACCAATTCCTTATCAAAATTCCACGTATCAATATTGGCATCTATCGCTTGAATATTTTGTGTATTATACAAAAAAGCATTCCATGCGGCAACGTATACATTGTTGGGGGTTATAATTAAAGAACATTCTGGATGTTTATACATCAATGCTTTGGATACCAAATGTGTAGCGGATGTTCCGTTGTTTACTAACAAAACATGTTTAACACCAAGAGCGTCACATAACGCGGATGATGCTTTTTCCAAAAACTCTCCCTGGGACGATATCCAGGTAGATTTGATTGCCTGAATAGCATACTCCAACGATTTAGCAGGTATATATGGCTTATAAACTGGTATCATGTAGCCTTAGTAAAAACATAATTATGATGGATTGAACTGTGAAATATATTCGTTTATTATTTTTTTAACAACTGGTTCATCACGAATTTGCCTATTTACAGTTTTTGCCAAGTAATTAGGCTCATCATATCCTAATAACAAATTCTTACTACATTCAGGTATAATCGAATTAGTACCAGCAGAAAATGCCAAAAGAACAGCCTCTCGTTCATAGAGATTTTTCTTATTCATTGCATAAGAAAACGAGCCAGTAACCTTTCCTATTATCAACTTACAAAAAGTACTTAAGTATGCACTTTCATTCAGATCATTACTGCGCTTCCCTATTATTTTGCTAGCACTTATAATGTTATTATGAGCAATATTAAGCTTCTTTGGATTAGCTATTATGAATGTACATTTAGGATATAATGGAGATAGCTCGTGTATTATTTTATTAAATGAATAAAAATTACCCTGTCCAGAACGCCCCCTTTCATCAGATACAAATATTAAATTATGTTTATTTGTTACGTATTTGTTTATTTTGCCAACACGAAATTTAGAGAAGTTAATATCAGGAAACACATCTAAAACACAATTATCAAAAGAATAATTTATACCCGCTTTAGCCAAATTACTCTCAAAAATTTTACATAAACACTTAAATGTAAATTTGTATTTTTTTGTAAATGCATAGCGACATTGCCCTGCCCAGGTGTTAAAATATAATACGTCATTTTTAATATTAACATCAGAGTGATTAATAGATTTACAATATTTGTATTCAGCACTAGAGGTTAGAATGTTAACATCTGAAATTAAACATGGATCTTTTGCGTGACAAAACTCAAACTTATCAACCCCTATATTTTTAAATAGTTTAATGGATTTTCTTACTAAACCTCGAACCAGATGAATATCACCATGTCCCCAGCAATTGTAAAAAACAACCTTATTATATGTTTGTTTCATTGCTAATTCCCGTTGTGAGATAATATGTTTTCAGCGTAAATAATATCATATATATCATTAATGTCTACGGAGCGGGATTTTGGAACAAGCACCCCACCTACGTTTTCTTTAAAGAAATTTCTATTCTCTAATAAAAGATCCCATTTGCCCATATAAAAGGCGCCAGATGGCTTATAATATTTTTTTATATACTTGCTATTAGTCATACCTTGCTCCAAATTATCGAACACTGGAATGACCGAATTATTATTCATCAGGCAAGCAAGCTGAATTGTATCGTTAAACTCAGTCATACTAACGACAAAATCGCTATCTAATAACAACGCAACCCCTTTTTGTATATCTTGTTCATTTACGAATGGACAAGTGGGTAAAAAGTAAGCAAAATAGTCGTAACGTTTGGCGCAGTTTTCCATTAGATCAAGCATCGCATCTAATACTGTAGCTTTCGTAGTAGCTAAGTTTTCTGGACGATGATGACGTACTACTGGAAGATCAGAAACTGCATTAAAAATTTCATCGCTATCTGTTGAAATAATTATTTTATCAAAACATTTAGAGGACACAACGGCTTCCACGCTCCACCTGATTAACGGCTTACCACACAACGGATATACGTTTTTATCTTTTAATCTGGTGGACCCTCCTCGGGCTGGTATTACAGCCAAACTTGTTTTATTAGTAATATCCATATTTCTTTAAATCCAAATTTATCATATTATCAAGCTTCTTATTATCTGAAGCAAAATAATTCATCATTTGTTTATACTCGTTAGATGACCGAAACTGTTTTCTCACCTTTTGATAAAACATATCATGTTTATGAATGTTCATATGTGGTAATTTAGACCAATCTTCGGGGCATGCATTAATATTCATAACACCCTCCAATCGTTTAATTTCATCATATAAATTTTCAAAAATTATAAAGTGAACATCAAATAACTTAGATATTCGCTGATACATTAAAAGATAGTTGTAAAATGGTATATTAATAAATTTAACTTTAGACGCACGACAAACACAACCGTGTAAATTGCAATATGGATACGAACACTCTGTGGTTCCGGCAAAATCTAACGCATCATAAATATCATGACCAAACCTAATATAATCATGAACATAGCGCGATAAAACCAAATCGCTTTGGTTTCTAATAGATAAGATAATACTTATTTTACCAAAATGTTTTTTAAGTTCATACAAGCGCGATAAAAAACGTTCACATTTATACGGTCTTAAAAACACCTCATCTGATATTAGGTTTTTTTCATGGGTTGCGACATTTTTTATTTGTGCCGCAACATTGTCAATATCTACCTCGTCATGGAACGTAAGTTGATCTACCCATGGTCTTACGTTAATGACACTATGTCTGCCTAAATAATTTAATTTTAACTTAGGAAACACTTGTCGCTGCAAAAACGTGGTAGCACATTTTGCATAACCAATGTGCAAATATAACTCAGACATTTATCGCTTCGTTAACTTTACACGCTTTTTTAACCAAACGTTCAAGCTTTGACAAATCCAAAACACAATCAGCATCAGACACGGAGGCAGTAGGGTTAGGATGTACTTCTGCAAACACACCGTCATAATTAAATATATCTGCGGCTACGAAATATCTTTCCGCCAGCACCCTATCACCTTGTTTTCCATAAACCTTTCTAGATCTTTGAGTTGAATGTGTGCAATCTAGGATCACTCGGTCATAATACTCTTTTAATTCATCAACGATACCAAAGTTGACAAAAAGATCGTGATATCCAAAGTTAGATCCGCGGTCACAAATCCAAGCCTCACAATCCGGACTGGTTTCCTTTATTTTATCTACCGATTTTTTAAGGTTGTGAGGTCCAATCCATTGACCCTTCTTAACATTAATTGCTGGAAAGTGCTTAGCGCACTCCACGATTAAATCAGTTTGACGACACAAAAAAGCTGGCACTTGAACCACATCCACATATCCAACTAGTTTTTCTACCTGATGAACTTCGTGAACATCCGTAATAAACTTCACATTAGGAAATTTTACTTTACCTTCCCGCCAAACTTCTTGAGACTCTTCTAAACCCGGGCCGCGACCTCCATGCAAAGAAGTTCTATTTGCCTTATCAAAACTGGCTTTCATGTACCAATTCTTACCTTGCATTATTTTATTGATCACAGACAGTATGCTTATGAATAATTCTTCACTCTCCAAACTACACGGTCCCAATATCCACACTTTATTTTTCATTTTGTACCTCGGATAAAATCACCCTAATATTACTAATAATATTATCTGTAGCTTCAGGCCATGGCATCCGATTATAATAACTCAATAAGCCCAAATATGCTAAACCTATTCTTAACGACTGATGCCAACCATGTTTGAAAAACACATCAAAAAGCTTTGATTCAAGTGCTATTTGTTTATCTCCACACCTACCACTATCTATTTCTAAACAATAGTCTATCTCTATCTCGGGAAACAAATTACCTATTCCGGCTAGAAAAGCATTAGCGCCTGCACTTCTTAAAAACTGATGTCTACACATGCTATTGCCCGCCACAATGACATCTAAATCGAAAGGTAGGTTACGAATAAAAGTATAAGACATCTGCAAATTGCTGTATTCTTCTTTTATTCCACATATTATTTTTTTTTCAAACAGTTCCGACACTATATCAGACGTAAAATTCCATTCCCCTCCCATACCATGCCGCATAGGCATAACATGTAAATATAAAGAATTTTCAGTTACATCTCGGATTCTAGACATATATTCATAAATCGTAACATAGTCGTAAAACCGATCTGGAAACAGTACCATTAAATGAGAATTGCTACGATATTTGTTGTATTGTATAACAAATTTTATTACTTCATTTAAAGATGCTGGAGGGACGCCTAAAATCTTAATACAATCGGCAGCAGATACTATTTTATTAAAAGTATGAATTTCAGCTATATTTAACAAATTAAACTGAGATGTACCTGCGGTAGTCATTAAAGTAGTTGCGCCATGGTTTAAAAGATACTCGATATACTTTATTGTTCCATCTGCATCAATGGTTTCATCTTTATTATAAGATGGCGGAATGGGTATTACACTTTTAGTAAGCATTTATTTACAGTTTTTCCTAAACACAAAATATGTTTGTGGTTGTCTTCCTGTGGTAACCAGAGAAGATAGTATAACATCATAATTATATTCTTTAAATAATCCAATAACAAAATTATCATTTAAATATAAAGCTTGTAAATAATTCTTCTTATAGTTTGGCGCTTCGAGAAACCTCTTATTAGTTATTTTTTTTGTGTTGATAACAATATATTTAGGTTTAATAACATTAGACCAAACACCAATAACCTTTTTAAAATATTCTACTGTAGGAAAGTGCCAAACTATTGCATGAGCCAATACTAAATCTGCATAATCATAATTATATTGAAATTCGGTTAAATCGTTTGGAATTAATTCGGTATAATCTGGTTGGGCATATTTTTTACATTGATCCAAACTATCTTTACAAATATCCAAGGCGAGTACTTTAGTAAACGTCTTCAGCTCTTTTGTTAGTAAACCACCGCCGCACCCCCAATCTACTGCCAATTTAATATTAGTTTTAGAAATTGGTTTGATAAGATAATTGGTAAAGTTGTATAAAATGCGCGTTTTTTTAATTTCAGGCATGTCGGTAACAATATGCCTCCAATCTTTTCGCACGCCACTCCAATGTGTTTTCAGGTTTATGTTCATTTAAATACTGTAATTTTATCGTTATCGGCTAATCTGGAAATAAGTTGTTTTTCATAATTAGCATTATGATAAGGTCCAACACCAGGACGTTCTTCCCAATAATGAGATCGAGTATTATCACTAATTTCAATATCAAAACCAAATAAAGAAGGTTTAATTCCAACAACAACACACAGCCCAATCATCATACATCCAAGACTTGGATCGCTCACATCTTCAAATTTTATTACCTGCTTTAAATTACCTCGATTTTTGAATTTAAATACAAATACATCGTTGCTAGCGTGGGTATGTTTTTCCTTATGTTTTTGATTTAAACCGGGCCCCATATATAAAATGCGATTATTTCGGAGGTTTTTAACAAAATTTGAAGGTTGATTAGTAAACTCTTTCATTGCTGGATGATTAATAAATACATGATTATTTACTACACGTAACGTAGTTCGCTTTCCTATCCATGTTTCATAATTCTCAACTGGCGCCCGATTAAATCTAATAACATCATCATATTGATCAATAATACTTCCCCATTCTTTGTTACAAATAGAACCACTAGATCCAACAATAGCTATGTTGTTTGATAAATTTAATGCCGGTTTTACAAATCTTAGTTTTGTCATATTATTTAATAATCTCTAAATCTTTTATCATTTCCTTTATGTTAATATAGTTGGGGAAATTATGATGATTTTGTTGTATAAGTCCATTAGATAAAATTGGTAATTTTTCATCATCTTCTAGACAAAACTTCCATACATTATCCATAAAAGTTCTACCACTAGGATATAAACCGCATTTAAGACGAACTCTAGAATCTCCAACATATGCAAAATGAAATATAATTTCATTTTTAATCGTTGTGGTGGGAGGAAATTGTGTAGCTATGCTACAATGGCCATAAACATTTCCACTTTTATGTGCTACAATGCGTGCCCATGGAAGAGTTTGATATTCAACACCTTCTCTGCAAAGTAACCATTTTTCATTCTTGAAAAATATTAAATGAGGTACTAATATTGAACTGGCTAAACCGGATGTAATTTTCCGCTCTACTTTTGGTATTAAAGATCTACAAAAAAATTCATCCATGTCCGTACACCAAAAAACATCGATATCATCTCGTACATAAGAAGAACCAACAGCAAACATTTTACGTTTGACTTTAAACCCTACACCTTTAAAGTTTAATACATCAGACAAATCAGCCTTCTCTATTAATGTTATTTTACATTCTGGATCTGGATAATTTTTAATGAATTCGTGGCTGCCATCATTAGAAAAACTACCGGTTTTAATGTTTAAATCGAAAAAAATAATCTGATCAAAATGCTTATATAGAAACGGAAGTTTCTGTTTAAGAAACGGAAGTTCATTAAATAGAATTGAAAAATGACAGTGTTTCATTTCGCCAAAGATGCTACGCTACAAGGCGTACCATGTACTGAACTAATTTTAAAACCGAACTCTTTTAATACTTTTTGTAAATTATGCTTGTCCGCAAGATGAGCAGGCTCTCCTTTTCCATTATTATTAAAAGGAGCAAAAAAATACATTTTGCCTTGCGGCTTTAGCGCTTTAAATAATCTCTCAATATATTTAGGATATTTAGGAATATGTTCCAACACATCAAGGGCTAATATATAATCCGCTTTGGTAGAAAATACCGGAAAAAACTCAGAGTCACAATTTAGTATCGTGATTGGCAACCTGTGTTTTGTCGCCACATAAGAAACAAAAGATCGTTGCAAAATGTTGACATCAAAATATTGAACCGTACACCCTTTTTGTGCTAATTCAAATGAATGGTTACCACTGCCACCACCAAAATCAATAACAACATCACCTTTTTTAAACCCGTTAGATATAAGTGGATTAAGTCCGTGCATGGCGTTGATAAATAAATACGATCTTGATGCGATATAAAACCACCTTATGTTTTCATCACAATCCGGATTCCAAAATTTCCATTCTTTCTTATGATTTGGATACACCGATCGATTAAGGTATCTGTCCAAAACATCTTCTGGTAAACCGGTAAATTCTAATAATTCATTCCGAACAAAATTTAAAACATCAGCCATTAACAACCTCTCTATTTTTTTGGTAAAATATAATGTTTCGGCATGGGGCTAATTATATTTTTACCCTCTATCAATTTATCAATAGTACATGCAACAGCTCCGGCATAAGGACCAACCACTACATCGGTTTTATTTTGAAATGGAGAACTCCGACCCGCTCTGATATGACTTGTATGAATGTGAATAGATTTTATGGTTAAACTTGGGTTATATAATTGATAGCCAGCCTTTATTATTTCATGTCCAAACCTACCATCACATCCCCAGTAGCCAAGAGAAAAATCCGAATAAATATCTTTCTTTCCTTTGAATATCCAAACGTCTGCGCTACCAATGGCACGAACGCGCGTCAAACCTTTACGTGTTTTGTTCCACCTGCTTAAAGCATATACGTGGTTATTATGTATTTTTAAAGCGTGTACAATACTGTTGTTAAAATAAATATCAGAATTAGCAATTATGTTTACATCATCATCTTTAGAGGTAGTATTAATCATTGCTAGAAAATCAGAAAACTTTGTCCTACTTTCAGGTTTAACTAAAAGTATATTATCGATATGGCTGTTTTTTTTATTTTGTGTATAGCAAAATTCTAGCTCTGATTTCCGCTGCGGAACGGGATCGGAATAGTAATTAACATACAAATTAATACACATTTATCCACCCTTCCTGGTAAACCAAATATCCTGTAGGCTAAAAACCCCTCCCCAAGAGTCTGGTAAGTTTTTCCTAAGTTTCGTTTTCTTAATTGCCTTGTATCCATAACCTACAAATTTATCATGTAGTAACTTAGGATTTGAAGAGTTTAGCTTTAACCAGCCGGAATTAAATTCGCATATGATATTCTCCACTTTTCCGCTTAAGATTAGCTCCGACATTCCGTCAAGAACATTTGGCTCATATCCCTCCACGTCTATCTTTACCAACTTTATGTTTCTATCTAAACTCACCAACGGTTTAAATTCGTCAAGCCTAATAACCGGAACTTTAACTGGTATAAACTTATTATTGCTTGGCAAAACACTTGGAGAGTGGAGTTTGCTTGTGTTGGGTAAAAATAAAGAAATCTTTGCATTCTGATTTCCAAGCGCTGCCTTTGTCAACAATACGTTAGTAACATTTGATGTAACAATAGCCTCTTCGACAACACTAGATGCAACAGGACTGGGCTCAAAAGCAAACACCATGCCGGCAGAACCAACAAGATAACTACCCAGTGTTGTATAATACCCAAAACTTGCACCAACATCAACTACAACATCGCCCGCCTTAAGACATTGTTTAAACCAGGAAGTCTGCTCTGGCTCATAGGTACCCGCAGACATTCCTTTTTGAATACCTTCACTTAAGTCAAGGTTCATACGTATAGAGTTTATGACAACGTTTTTTTTCATGTGGAAAAAATGTAATTATAGTGTATTTTTTTATCTAACTTGTAGTTGAGTTTATTCATGTATGTCACATATGATGGATCATGTAACCAATTTTCTATCAAAACGACCCTCGGTCTATGCTTTGGTAAATCGAAACCTGCCAATACTTCTAACTCCCACCCCTCAACATCAATTGATAAAAAATCAATACGATCAAGTTTCAATTCGTTTAAGATAGTATCTAGTTTGCGGGTTTTTATCTTTATATTTCTAATTGGTAACTTATCGATGGTTAGCTTGCTGTGTTTTAGATAACCTGGCTTAACGCTGATTGCAGAAAATGAGTGATCGGTTATTTTGTTGGCGTTATAATTGTCAGAAAAATGAACTACCTGAAAATTAACATCATCCTTGTCCTCGTTTGAGCATGCGTATTCATATATCTCATTTCCTATATTTCTATGCATACTAGCATACTTTGGATTCGGTTCAACAATGATACACCTCCACCCGGTCAATTTGAAATGTTTAGACATTGAAAGATATGAGGGGGTACCTCCACCAACCTCAATCATAACACCGTGATAATTAAAGTCGGGAAAATACTTTTCACGCACTATTTGATCCGTATTAAATTCAGCAAAATATGTAGTATTCATTTGTTATCCAACATGTTATCAAAAACCTTTTCTAGTCTCTTTAAAAACCTCTCCTCTGTCCATGTTTTGTAAAACGGAACAAGTGGTTTAACCCCCTTGTTTATAATTGATCGCAGGCTGTTGTTCTCAACACAGATGTGCGGCCATGCAGAGGCAATATGCCGAAACATCCCAGACCTAGTGATTGCCAAGGGGCGCCGAACGGCTAAAGCATGTTCAATTGTACTAGAAATGCCTCTGCGATTTAGAGGTTTATACAAAAAAGCATTAATGGTATTGCTGGCTAAAAAATCCAACAGTTGTGTCTTGGGAAAAAAATCATGACGAATTTCTAATGATACGCCTGGTTTATACATTAGTGCTCGACATTTGTTAGCGGTTGCTAAAGCAAATCTCTTACCTCCAACATCACATACATCATTAAATGGCATTAATAAAGATATATGGGCTGAGTTATACTCCTTTTGCACTCTCGTAACCAACTTGTCAAACCCCTTATTGCCCATTCCAAACCCAAAACTACCAACTCGTAAAGTGCTTGGTAATGGAGGATTCCCATGATAAGTAGGAATTATTCTAGGAATTTTTATAACTACAGGATTGTTTGTTTGCAGGGTTGGGTCTGGACAAATATAATAATCAAACATTCCCTTGTTTAACCGATCAACTTTACTCTTATTAACCTCATGTACCACCGAAACCTGAATCAGTTTGCCTTTATATTTGCTGATTACATTTGTATTAAGCCACGGCATAGTTAGAGGGTGGTTGTTGTATATCACAATGTTTGGTTTATATGTGGTAATCGCGATTGCCAAATCCGCCGCGCTAACAACCTCCACATAATTAACCGAATGTCTTTGCGATTTTATAAGCGCTTCGTAAATGCTCAGCCCATATTGATAGACTCCACACTGTTTTCCGGTGTGGTTGAGAATAACAACATTTGCTTTTGTCTCATTCACTTTTGATCCCACGATTTTTCCTAAAAACAACCATCCCGAAAGTATATCTTATTCCACGCTGTGGCGAATGATAACCTTCTCTAATTACCTGATCTCCCAATGTCCAGTCCATTTTGCCATCTACTACCAGTCCAATCTTGGCGCATTCAGCTATCAAATACTCAACGGCAACTCGATCTAGCGGTTGCCACTTTAAACCAAACATTTTAACTGTAGCTGGAACTTTTGGTTCCCAATAATCAAAAGTAACGAATGCCTTACCATTAAGTGCTAATAACCTATAAATCTCCCTTGCAAATTTACCTAAGTCAACTTCATGCTCAATTACCGACAAACAAGTAATATAGTTAAAAAACTCATCTGCCATTGGTACTGCGGTTAAATCTCCAATTAAATATTTAACCCCGTGTAACGGTTCTTGACGAGATAGATCAATCCCATATTTTTCTCCCTTTATCCCTCTAAGCATCACGTTTTTTAAAACGTAAGAACCAAAACTACCCATGTCCAATATGTTTCCATTATGGATTTCCGGAATGATATGAGCAATATCCCAATTCTTACACTTGCATTTATCATTAGAAACAAGTCCGTGTTGCCGCAAAAATGACGTACATTCGTCTATTTCTTTCCTGGTTTTGAGGAATCCACAACATGATTGCCCAGTTTGCATTTTAGGACTATTCATTGCTGTCTCCGTTTATAATCTCAAGATTTGGGATGGCAAAAACTAAACTGACATTTGTTTGATTTTTAACAAACGTACCTTTAAAATGCCACGGTAGTACCATAAGATAATCTGGGTTTAAGCGAATTAGTTCTTGCTCTGGAATAATGGGAATAAGTGTTCCTGGTGTAAATGAACCAAACTTATCACTATTAATCTCACCTATAGCTACAATGTCTTTAGAGGATAATCCGCAGTACTGTAAAAATACGTTCCCTTTAGTTGATGCTCCAAGTGCGCCTACTAATTGACCTTCTTTCTTTGTATTGCTGAAAAACCTCAACACATCATCTCTATTCTTAACAGCACGATTAGAGAACGCTTCATACACCAATGGATTATCTAATCCTAAATTTTGCTCATACTCCAATACGTTTTTTAACATTAACGATTCTGGAATAGGACTATTAGACTTTGCGGCAATTAATGAAAAACTACCACCATTCACATTGTTAAACTCAATGTCTACGACTTTCAATCCTACTTTATCCATCATCCATTGAATCTGTTTCATGCTATAGTATTCGAGATGTTCGTGACACACTGTATCATACGAATTGTTTTTTAGCATTGTTGGCATATAAGACTGCTCAAATGCCCAAATTCCATCAGGTGCAAGAATGCTACTAACCTCTCGCACAAATTCCAACGGGCTTTCTAAATCATAAAACATAGCAAACGAGGTAATTATAGAGGCTTGTTTGTTTCCCATCGCGTTACGAAAAGTTTCTCCAGAAAAGAAATCAGAAACAACGGTAACATTCTTTGGATAATATTCTCTAAATTTAGATGCTGTAGGATCTATTCCAATCAACGAATAGTCCTCAGGATATGCTGCCAAAACGGTTCCATCATTGCTGCCAATATCTAAAATTACGCTGCCACTTGAGGGACAATAGAAAGATAAAATCTTATCAACTTTACCTTGTAAATGTTTTTTCATGCTAGTATTTAGCCCAGAACGATAACCATAATTGTCACCATACATTTCGGATAAATCGTAAGTATGTTCTAATTGAAGTAACCCGCATTCTCCCAAACACCTGACCAACCGTAATGGTCCCGATGTAATAACCTGAGATTTTGAACTTGGGAAAACGCCACTTAAAGCATGAACTCCAAGATCAAGCGTAGGCTCCAGGTGTTCGCTTCCACATATTCGGCACGATTTTGTTTGTTTATACTTCAGATTCATAATGCTTCCCTTACAAGACTTTTTATCATATCTTTAAACGATACTGATGGTGTCCAGCCTAAAGTAGTTTTCACAAAAGTTGCATCACCAATCTTTGGCACTTCATCAAAACCACGTCCTAAATTTTTATTAATAATAATATGTTTTTTCCAATCCAAACCAACAGTCTTAAAAGCAACGTCGCACACATCTTTTACACTATGTCCAATACCAGAAGCGACAATAAAGTCTTTGGGCTGTTGTTGCTCTGTCATTAATAATAATACCTTCATATAATCATCAGCCAGACCCCAATCTCTAACCGCATCAAGGTTACCAATTTCTATGCTATTAATTAATCCTTTGGATATAAGAGCCGCTGCATTAGTTACTTTTCGAACTAAAAAGTGTAAATTTCGGCGAGTACTTTCGTGTGGATAAAGAATAGCACTACACGCAAACATACCATAAGTAGAACGATAAGCGGCTATTGCATGATCAGCAAAAGCCTTTGCTGCACCATATGCGTTAATAGGCGTTTTAGGAGTATCTTCGTTTTGTGGAGAAACGTTGACCCCCGAGAATATTTCACAACTAGATGCTTGGCATAGCTTAATATCATGATTTGTACGCCTAATTGCCTCTAGCAATCTAACAACAAAAACACCATTAACCTCGGCAGTTAACACGGCATCATCAAAAAGTTGGGCACTAGAGGCTCTGGCAGCTAAGTTGAATACCAAATGTGGACGAACTTTGTTAAATACACCAACAATCTCGTCAGTATTTAACAAATCCAATTTATAAACCGGAACCATCACATCATCAACGAATAAACTACAAACAGAACGGGAAGTTCCAACTACCCCATATCCAGATTTGATAAGGTGTCTAGATAGATAATATCCATCTTGCCCAGTAATACCGGTTATTAATGCTGTTTGTGTCATTCTATGTTCCTAATATTAGTTCAAAATATGCATCAATATGTTTTATGTTTTCTTTGTATATACTTACCTCCGTCCAGTTCTTTTCCGGACAGAGCGTCCCGTATAATGCTCACGATCATTTCATCAATTTCATCAATAAACTGATTTCTTTGAACATTAAGATCGCATACCTTTTCTAAACACTTCCAAAGAGATTTAATACCCTCATCGCTCTGAAATTTATCTTTAAATTCACTTAAAGTCATACGACGAATTTCATACAATAACTCCTGATTGTTCCACATCTTCATATCAGCTGTAAACAATTTATCAATTAATCCACCTAAAGTATCTGCCATATAGCCTCCTAAAATATTTATTCTAACGCTAAATAACCAACAAAAACAACCTTCTAATTCAGAAAAAACATAGCGGTTACCCTTCTTTCCACGCTGGAAAAGAGCACGTAGCTAATTTGGTGAAGCCTTCGCTATCATTTGTGCATATCGGACACTGCATCAAACTCCTCTATAGTCCGCACTTCTTTACCTTTATAAGACGCTGGCGGAAGAGGCGGGAAGTCCATAGCCTTTATAAACCGTTCTATTCTTTCGCGATCCCAGCTGTCGTCTATCTTACCCTCATACGGGCAGCCCCTTCGGTGATATTGAGTCAGAGAACCGTGTTGCTCTATGCCAGTAAAACCAGCTAATACAAGATTTAGGGCGGCTGGCCACATCTGAGCGCCTAAATCCATCATACGATTATACAATGATAATTGGGTGTCGATGTCTTCTATCTGAGTAGATACTTGCAGTATAATCTTTCCAGTGTCTATGTTTTTATCTATATAATGAATGGTTACGCCTGTTATCGCATCACCATTAATCATCGCCCAAGGCACCGCCGAACAGCCACGATGGTTTGGGAGCAACGACGGATGGACATTAAATATCTTACCGTCACATAAATCTATGATGTGTTCTTTGATAATGTATGAATAGTATACGCTAGCTACCACATCGGGGTTGAACGGCAATTCCGCTTTACTAACGTTTTCAAACGTGTACCAAACGCCCTGTTCCTCACAGTAGTTTTTGACTGCATCATCTCCTTTGTGAGTAAATACGGCTATGTCATCTTTATCATAATGGCTGACAAGATGCTCCAAAACCTGTCTGCCAATTCTTCTATATGTGCAAACAAATATTTTCATCAGTATGTATTATGCTTTCTATTATACCTAAATATAATATCAAAACCTTCAATCCTCAAAAAATCTACCAACCTTTTTTCAAATTGTAAATTTAATTTAACTATTTTATACATGTTACTACTTTAAAGCTGTTTCACAGCTCTATTTATATCCTTTACCACCATGTTAGTATCTGTATTTTCGCTTTCTAAAATTGTAGATGAATATTTAATTTTATTACGAAACCTGTTGCCAATCCAATCAGCATGTGGTAAAACTTTGCGACCACATTTAAAAAATGATAACATCACCATTTTTCTGTCAAAAAGATTATCTTTTATAAGAGAAAAAGTATGAACCCCGGATAGTTTTCCAACCACTAAATCACAAAATGTACTAATGTACGCATTTTCATTTAAATCGGTGCCAGACTTTTGTATTATATCCGGAGTATAAATCACATTATTATGAGTCTTTACATTTTTATTAGTAACGAGCCAAAGTATGTTTTTATGTTTTTTAGCGAGCGCATGCACACTAGGTAACATATCGAAATTTTTAGCTTGACAAGATTGCACATCACCATTGCAAATAAGAACTTTCTTATTATTTTTGTACTTTTCCATAAAACTATCTATGCCGTCCGTTTTATATAATTTAAAATCAATACTGGGATAGAATTCTTTGGGGTCGGGATGTATGTTTTTTAAATTGAGGTTTAGTGCATTTTTGCAAGTAAACTCAAATAATGAATATAAACAAGAAAAGCTTATAGTTTCTTTATCAATAAAAGCTCTTTTTTTGGCACCATACCAGGTATTTATAAAAACGTCATTACCACGTTTTAAAAAAGGCTCCCATTTATCTAAACCTTTTAAAAGGGTTTTGTCCTCTTTTATAGCCCCTCCAAAAATGCTACTGTTATTGTGGGCATACACAAACTCAGCATCAACATGGTTGCAAATAGCCTGCACAAAACTGCGGGAAACATGCAAATCTCCATAATGCCAATGATTGAAAAATATAATACGCATTATGTCTTTCTTGCCCTATTATCTAAAATAGTCATGCGACTAAAATTTTTAATTCCACTTTTAATTTTATACAACTTAAATGCTTCGCCGCAGTTTTTAGTTGATACTTTTCCTCTAGTAGTCTCACCAAATGTAGCAATTTTGCGCTCGGGAACTAGTATTCTACATTTATCTATATTAATTTTCTTTTTTAATCGACCCATATCTCTAATAGAAGTTTTTGTACTAATCATGGGGGAGAGAAAAAATTGCTTTAAAACTTTACTTCTAATAAAATAATGGAACCAAAAACTCAGTTTTGTGTAGGATATGTTACAAAAGTCTATCTCTCCTATCCTTTCTTTTGATGTTTTGCAACTCGCGCGGTTAATATGTTTAAGCTTAATATGTTTAAGCCTTATACTATTTACTTCACAATTGGGGTTTTCAATAATATATTTATATATATCGTTTAATATTTCGGGGTTGTTTAATGCGTGCAAATAGATATCATCCAAACACCAATACACAAAATCATCATCTGGAATGTTTTTTAACAAAAGATGCATGGTGCTCTTAATGTTTTTTGGTGTCTTTATGAATGATAAATTGCCAAATTTATCTTTATAGTATGGTAGCTCTTTGTTGTACGGTATTACAAACTCAAGGGGACAGTTCTTCCACCACCGTTTGTAACAGCTCAACACCAAATCAACATATGGTGCGCGCTCATCATAAGTTAAAACAATCGCCTTCATTTATTTCCAAATGGCAATGCCATGGATACTCATACGAATATCTTTTGACATTATTATATTCTTTATATTTTTGAGTGTCTTTCTGTCATAAACAGATACCATTGCTGGCGAAGAACCCCCTACCACGTACTCAGAATCAAATACCAAACCTCTGGCAAAAGGTTGTTTGGCTATTCTTTCTTTGGGAGCGCTCTTACAGTTTACCCTTAACAAATTAACAGACTTAGTAACAACACCTTTTTTATTCTTTACAATAATTCTATCACTTCGCGTGTCGTTCATAATTATTTCATTAGGACTCATCATATAACAATTATGAGTGCCTGCCGGTATTCTCATCACAGCAGATGCTCTATCTCCTAGTTTTAATAAATTTTTAGTTGTGGTTCCTGAAAAGTAAATGTTGTCATTAAAACTACAAATACTATTAAGATGCCTAGAGTCTCGCGGTTTAATGTTTCCAGGTTTTAAACAATTAAACTTTGTAGGCTTATTTCCTCTCAATAAAATACCATGGTCAAATTTTTCTTTTTTAATATCAAATACTATTATAGAGTCAAACCCAGTAGAAACAATATATAACTTATCTTTAAATATCATCGTTTCATGACAGGCTCCTAAATATGGGTTGTGTAATCTTTTTATCAATTTGAAGTTTTTATCAAATATTAAAATTGTCTTAGCGGAAGCTACATAGATATGATCATTATATACTGAAATGCCTCTTAATCCACGATCTCCAGCCCTTCCAGCATTATCAATGTCTTCGTCCCAATCGAAAACCTTATTATATTTGCCACTCTGAATGTCTATTAAAAATAAACCTCCATGAATAAACTTGGTAGATGCTCTTATTAAATGACTGGCGATTACACTTTTCATATTTTTACTCTAAAAGAATTGTAAATTTTACTTGCGGGCTGTAATTGTTTTTTTTCTTTTTCGCTTACTAACGATATATTCATATTGGCTGGAAGTAATTTTTTACTATGATTGGCTTTGGGGTTTCCAAAAATAAAATTAGTTTTATTCAAAACGAATTTTCCAGTGAACTCAGCTTTGCCTTCAAAAACCTTATTTAAATATTCGATAGCTCTCACGTTGCTGGCGGTACACAAATCCTCTAATACAATATTTACCGCCTTCTCTTGATAAGCACTCATTACAGCACATTGTTTTTTAAAATTATTCACCAAACCCTGTGTTGCTTTTGTATTGGAAGCCTCGTTGCAGTTCGGTCGTATTTTCTTTTGACTATTATATAAAGCTGTAGGTTTTCTGTACACGAAAACTATTATGTCCGACATTTCTAGTATGGTTTTATAAGGCTGCTCCATGCTTTTTTCACCAAATCGGTACGTTTCTTTAACTCCACCAAAATCATACTGACTTTCTTGTAACCTTTTTTTTAAACCTTTCATAAAATCATTATGAGATTTAAAATTAATATTAGATATTTTATCTAGTTTTAATTTTTTTATATTCCTTTGTATAACCCAGTGCGGCTCAGAAATACAAAAAGCATTCTCCATTGAGTTTAATATATTATTAATTACAGTAGTTCCAGAATGAGGCGCTCCCAAAACAGAAATTATCTTTTTTCTATCTTGTTTTATAATTTTCATTTTTCAACCTTTAATCGTGCCCCTATGCTTTTTTTCATTCTGTTTTCAAATTTCTCTTTATCATCGTAAAAAAACTTTTGATTACAAAAATCCATGCTATCTTTGGCTCTCATACCTTTAGTGTAATGATGGTGTTTAAATATTACCTTTACTCCTCTTAGGTTTTTCAATAATTTTAACTTTTGGCAGTTGTGATAAAGCTCCACATCACTAAACATATGTCTATACGCCTTATGGTATATTATTTTATTCAAAGCTATAAATGCGTATCCATCTAAAATTGGTAAAGTTACCGCTTTAGCATCCTTGCGCACCAGTCCGTCATTTACCAAAAGACAACACTTTTTATCCATATTTTCTTGTATAAAAACGTCCCAGTTATTAGGTGGATGAAAATCATCTGATGCCAGAATTATAATATCATCAAGGCTAGTTATGTCGTAAGTGGTAGTTAGTTCATATGCCGGAAACGCTACTCCTGGGCAAGGTGGGTTTGTAACCAAAACGTCAAATTCTGGCAATAAAGATTTATTATCATCCGTGTCTACTGCCACTTTTGTAACTATATTTTCTGGATGAGCGGCTTTAGATATCCACTCTGCCTGCGTCCTTTTAAACATACCAGGACGAGCTGTTACCCACAACATGTGTATCATCTTTTTTTCCTCAAAACTTTGTTACTAGACTTTTTATAATCTTTAACTTTGTCTAACGATATTGGATTCACAGTTAAATATGGTGGCGGAATGACATCATTTTTATTTCTGATACTGTAATTACGTACTCTAGAAGTATGTAAATGATATATTTTAATTGTTTGGCTGGGGTTGGTTACATGATATCCTGCCACCTGAGCTTCATATGCTAACCTGTTATCACACCCTCTCAGACCTAAACAATAATCACCCTTTATATTTGTTCTTCCTTTAAATGCCCAAGTGTCTTGACTTTCTGCCCTGGCATAATGAGCTACTATCTGATTTTTTCTAACGTCCCAACGACTGAGCGCATAAAAATCTTTGTCATTCATGTTGCGACATAGCTCTATGGTTTCATCAAAATATATGTCTAAATTAGAAATTATATTTACATCATCGGTGGCAGAGTATTTATTGATAAAATTAAAATAGTCCTGATACGTCACTCTGGTCTGCGATTCGAACAATACCACATTAAACGAATGGTTTGATAAATTCCTTTTGAGACAAACTTCCATCTCCGCCTGGCGGACGGGATTTTTGTCAATGTAGTGGTTTAAATAAAGGTTTATGTTCATATTTTGTCCGCCAAGTTTGTTAAACTTAATAATTCCCATATACGTGATTCGAAAGAGTGCTCAGCTTTAGCTTTCATTCCACCGTAGCGTCCCACCTGGTTGGCAAAGTTGATATCTTTTTTACACTTTTTAACGAGAGATACGATGTCTTCAACGCTTCTGGCTACTAAAATGTCACCATTCTCCGCAAAATAACTATCTATGCCCGGAAAACGAAACGCAATCGTTGGACGCCCTGATGCTATACACATTAATAAACGATCAGAAAAATAATGAGGCACATCGTTAAAGTTGCTAACGCTTAACACGCATATGCTGTCACAGTAAATGTTGTTAACTTTGGTAATATCAATAGTTCCTATCCCAGCGCCATGTCCACCTCCAAACATTCCAGCCCTGTTTCCAAACTCTCTTTTAAGTCGTTGTACTATGCTTTTTCTCAGCGCGGCATCTGGAAACAAATTTGAAGGGTGCGCATTGGCAATAAAGGATACATCATATTTAAACGTTGATTGGTTTAATGGAAAATACAGCTTTGGATCGAAACCTATTTGCCAGTACGTAGGGTTTTTAGCGCCAGCTTTGTTGTATAGTTCTATTTGTCCTACGCTAGACAATAAAGAGTAGTCTACAACCTGAGATATTGAAACGAAATATCTATCAGCCTGTTTACGTATATCTCCACTCCAGTTGGTAAAAACTGCGTTGGGACATATTTGTTTAGCCTTCGTGATGGTGTCTGGACTAATCGCATTAGTCATTTGAAGTTGCATATGCACTAGGTCGGGATTGACCCTCTTCATTAATTGTAATAATCTAGCATTAGCATTTTGTTTTTCCGCTAGAAAGTCAAAAACATGCAGGTTCACGCCAACTTTTCTGAAAGCGTCCTCGGTGCCGGGTTGAGACCCTATCGGTAGATATAGAACATTTACCATTTGATTTCCAAAAACTTACCCATCAGCTGTTTAATGTTGTAATTGTGTGGTACGGTTTTATAATTACCTTTAACAAAACGACTAATTACACGGCTGATATCATCAGGTGACACATAATACTCACTATTCCCACGACTATTACGAATGATATATGGCGTAGAGGATAAATACTTATGATTATTAGTGGCAACTTGGAGACCCAAAGCTGTTGCTAATTCTAAAACGCCAGATATGTAATGAGAATTAGCACTGATGTCAATTATACCATACGCTCCTGCAATTTTATTATACAACTCTGAATATGGTTCGTATTCAGAAATATAATGTATGTGATTGGGAAATTTTCTGCGAGCACCAACCACATATAACGCTCCAAAATCCTGTTTCCAAACATCAACCAACATATCAGTTACGTTACTGTCCTTTTCTAAATATATACAATAACTCTCTTTAGCCTCCTGCTTTGGTCCCAAAATTGGCCACGGTCTATGGCGTAACTGTATATTTTTGCCCGGCATCCAACGTCTAAGTACATACAGGTTAGTTAATGAAGGAGTACATATTACATTTGAATTCTTTAATTTAACCAACTGATGCGCACTGGCGTTGTGATCGAACTCTTCTATCCACACTGTAGGAGACTCTATTAAATCTTCAATGGAACAAACCGCCACACCAGGTTTGTTACGAATGTTTGGGAAGATTGGTGATATCTTGTTAAACCATTGTTCAGCGTTGCGTCCTATTGCTTGAATAGGACACGAAATGTCCTCGTGTACTTTTATATTTTCATACCTGGGACATTCCAATACTGAAAAATGTTTGAATGTGTTTTTGATATCTTCGTCAGCTTCCCTTAAAGAATAGTCGGTGGTTTTGCGAAGAAGTGATTTGCAAGGTGTTTTCGTAGTATGATCAACATGTAGAACAATGTTTCGTGGACCTGGGTCAATTGGTACACCATGAACTATTCGTATGCGATCTATCATCACCTCGCCAACGACAGATTTTTCTGGACGAAAAACTCGCAATGAATATCCACCACCCACATAATCTACACCGCTATTTAAATTTGCAAACACTTCTCCAGCACGCGCAGGTGCAATTAAATCTATCTCTCCCGCTCCGGCAATGCCCGAAAATGATAAACTAATCCTACCATTTCCGCTAATTTTTTGTAGCGTAATAGCTAGAGTATACAACATGTTCGATGATAAATTAGAAATAGGTAAAGTAAATTCACCACCCCTCTTGACTGTAATCCTAGAACCACCAGAGTTGACAACTCCTTTGCGCCCCTGGGCGTTTAAATATAAATTAGATCCCTGCGAATCATAAACGTTTTCCACCGGATCTATTGGTAGCGGTAAACTTACATCAACAGATGTGGGCGGACTGTTTTTTGGTCCCAACACAACCACTGTTGCAGGACGGTGCATATGCACGTATTTTTCATTTTTGTCTTGTAAATATCCATCTGATAAAATAGAAAGAACCTGGCAAGGATAAATGAATTGTATTTTCTTTCCCACCCTCTTGGTTACGTTGGGTGGCTCAGTCTCAACACTGGTTATTTTTGAGCCATCTTTTAATATGGCACCTTCCGATGCGTATAAAATTCCATTAGATATTTTTAAACCCTTAGAGCCGCCGCACATTTTTATAACAGTTCCCCAATCCATTTCCTCCGGAACTATAACAACTGGTGGTTTTGGTTTTGGTTTTGAATTTGGTTCTGATTTTGGTTCTGATTTTGGTTCTGATTCTGGTTCTGGTCCAATGCGCTGTACATCAATGCTGCACAGAATTAATTCTCCCGAACAATCCTTCACTCGTAGTACTTCTAATTTTTTGTCTTCCCCTAATGTTACAGTAATGCCTTGCAACGTAGTAGCGCGAGCAGTAGCTGCATTGCCTTTACCATTGGCTTTGATGACCATCTTGCCATTACCACTACGACGCTTAAATTGCAATGTGCATTGACAATCATATTCAATGAAAGAAAGGTCTAATGATAATAAACTATTACGAGGTGATAATACACACCCTTGCGTAGTAAAGCTGCACGAACGATGAGAGGATATGTACTTCTTAAATTCTTTCGAAGTTATTTGCATGATTACTCTGTGAATGCTGAAATATCCTCAGAAAAATCAACATATAAGGGTTTTGATTTGCGGGCATAGCCGGCAGCATTGCGTTGAAACATTCCTAAATTATCTTTGAAAAGTTTGTTTTTAAAATCCCGGTATTCGCCTTCATCAATTCCTTTGTGAACCTCACACAAATCTGTGCCCGGCTCGTCCAAATAGGCTAAACCCATCCCCAACATTCTAATCCTAAATCCATAATCAGCGTCTTCGTGACCATACAGTTTATAATCCTCGCAAAAATACCCCACCTTTTTCTGTACTTCTTTGGTAAATACGGTACAGACTGCTCCCAGGTTGCCCCGAGGTTTTATCTGAATTGTGAACGGTCTACCGTTCAATTTTACTTTAGCTTGGGGGTAAGTGTTGCCCTCTAGGTTGACGCCACACATCCCAATTCTGGGGACGTGCTCCACCACTTCACAACAATCTGTAAGCCAACCTTCCCGTATTCCAATATCATTGTCCAAAGTGCAGAAATATTTGGTTTCCGGATATGCTTCCCTGGCTGCTTTTAACGCCGCATTGCGACCATACGCGATGCCTTTGTTTTCCGGCAGTATAACTAAAGTAAGAAACTGCCCGAATATGTTACTCTTACGCTCTCGAAGCCATTCTACAGTTCCATCGGTAGAACCGTTGTCTACAATAACTAAATTAAACTTTTTGCCTGCAGTATTTAATGCTAATTCAAATGTTTCTTTAGTTAGTTTTAAACGATTATATGTTACCATCATTATTGTGGTATCTGCCATTATACCGCCTTATATAATTCACTTTTGTCGTACTTACTAACGTCTACATCAAATTTTCCAGCCCACTGTCGATTAAAATGAGCCAAATTCTTAAAGAAGAATTTGTGATTTTGCGGGTTTTTATTCAATGAAGAGCTTTCATCGTGAACGATGTGAGTTTCTCCACAATACAAAACACGTTTTTTACGATTAATCATGCGCAAGCACAAATCGATGTCTTCATAGTTCCAAGACAAGTTGGAGTCCAATAAAGTACTCTGTAAATACTTTGCCCGAACCAGCATGCATGCTCCAGTTACTGCCTGAAATTCTCGGTTCATTCGCGCCCTTGCATCATCTGGTTCACCAGAACGATAATTGTGGGGAAACTTTCCTTTGTCGTTTTCTACAAATACCACGCCCGCATGCTGTAATCGTCCGTCAGGAAACAATAACCTAGACCCAACAACAGCTACTTTGTCAGAAAATAAAGATAACATCTTATTTAATGATTCATCATCTTTAAATATAATGTCATCGTTCAATAATAAAATATAATCCTCTTCTTTATTAATACCAAGTTGCAACGCTTTGCTATACAAATAATTATTACCCTGCGAAAAGTTTTCCTGATTGTTGGGGTATTTATAGTATTTAATAAAATCACAACTCCAACTATTAACCAACGCTTCTGTATTGTCTTCGGAATTGTTATCTCTTATTAACCATTTAAAATCGCAATCTACATTTAATAAAGACTCATACAAATTTTGCAGCTTACCGCTGTTATTCCATGTTAATGTTAAAGCGAAGATTGTCATATCTTTACCGCATTAAATGCTTGTAGAGTTGTGGTGGCGTTAAAAGAATTAATATCGTTACTTACTCCTAGATACTCTTTGTTCTTCTCTAGATCGAATTCATTATTTTTAATATCATATATTACAGATGCTTTACTAATTAACATCGCAATTAATAGCCAGTCTATTTCTTTTGATAAAATAGAAGAGGCTTCGGAGGTTAGAAACATTGCTACATCTAAATTGAATGGCGGCATGTAAGCTTTTAGCCCGGGGTATCGTTGAGGATCTTTGGTTAGCACCACAAAAGATAAAGAGGTGGGTCGTAACATAGCAGAAAAAGAGCGCATGTCTTTTATATCCCAATTTAAACAGCTTGCCTCGTGTTGAGACCAGTCACTGTCTATAAATAATACAAATGGTTTGGATGATTTAAAATGATGAGACAAAGACCATTCTTTTAATTCTGCTGGCTCCTTAATATTTCGTAATTGTGGCAAATACTGCAATGACCAATCTACCATGGTATTATTAAATAACTGCTGAGTTAAAGGTTTCTTATCTTTGAATTTAAATTCACCATAATATGTGTTAACATCAATGTAGTTATTTAGACAATTAAAATAAGATCTTCCATCTCCATCAAAAAATATGGGCACAGGATATTTTACCAACTTATCTTGATCAATGAAATGGCGCGCTTGTCCTAATCCGTTTAAATAAGACAATTGGTTAAATTCTTCGTTTCCTGACCAATACATTTTTTTGCCAGGTAAACGTTTGTTTATTAATTCAAATATAGAAAGTGAAAATAACGATTCAAACAACCCTCCATAAGCAGTTACAACTACCTCTTCCCCAGCTACAGCTTTAAACCAGTGGTTATTGTCCATTTGCGGTATAATATATTTGCCATTTTTAATTTGATACGGTAAACCAGGAGCAAATGGAAAATACTTTATGTTCGTCCTACTTGATTTCATTATATTTAGAATCAGCTAAATACTTTTCGTGATCTAAATCGTACTTACCTGACCATTTTTCGCGGAAGTATCTGACACTTTTGTTCATGAACAATTTGTTTACTGGGTTCTTTTTCAATGAAGCGCTTTCTTCGTGATAAATAAATGTGTCGCCACAATAGGCAATTTTCTCGTCTTGCCCTATTCTGAGAAATAAATCAACATCTTCGAAACACCATCCATCAAATTTCTCGTCCATGCCTCCTACGCGCCGAAAACTAACAGGATTGATTAAACATACTGCCGCTGTCACAGCTTGAAAATATCGATTCTTCTTAGCGTTAGAATCTGACTTCTCCCCATGTCTAAAGTGATATGGCATATTGCCGTAACGTGGTCCAAAGATTACCCCTGCATGTTGGAGCTTATCTGTGCCAGTATATAAAAGTCTGACCCCCACTACAGCTGCTTTTGTTTTCTTCATCAATCGATGCATCTTCAGTATAGAATCGTGTTTAGGAAACTCCACATCGTTGTTTACCAATACAACTAAATCATCATCTTTAGGATTGGCTTTTTCAAATAGGTAATTAACACCTGTAGCAAAACTATCACGATTGTGTCCAATATCGTATGGCGTACAAATCACGTTGGAATCGCTAAGATACCTCCAACCATTTACCTCTTTTACGGTACCATCTTTAGATCCGTTATCTCTTATATGCCACTCAGCTACCTCGCAGCCGGGCATCAGTTTTCCTTCCTTGTTATAAAGAATCGCCATGTTCTGGCACAACCCAAGACGCATCTTTTTAAGATCCTCAATTCCTTCCCATGACAATGTTAAAGCGTGTATTTTCATTTTTTCCTCCTGGCACAATATGGACACCATGTTCCATGATGTTTAACTGAAGTTAATAACGCATCCCACACATGCTCTTTCTGACATTTCCAAGTCAATTTTTGATCGTGGTTTTCATACGCAATCGATAAACATTGCCCGCTTTTAGATTTGGCCAACCGGTAAGCTTCGTCAATAGTTAATTTTACTCCCTTAGCACAATGTGGACACCAACTTTTACTATTTCTTACCGATGTTAATGTTGATTCCCAAATATGTCCTTTTTGACATTTCCAGGTTAATTTTTGACTATTGTTTGTATATTCCGATGATAAACATTGCCCGTTTTTATGCTTGGCTAGTTTAATTGCATCTTCAATGGTTAATTTGAAATTTTTAGCACATTTCGGACACCATTTTCCGCTCCATATGGCACCAGGAACGGCTTGCCATTTATGACCATTAGCACACATCCAAGTTAATTTAGTTTGGGCAGACAGATAACCTTTAGAAACACAGCTGCCACCTTTTCTTTCTGCAATTTGCGCATACTTATCTAATTTATTATAATCATATATTGGTTTAATATCAATATTTACTATGTTGTATGGAATGCTAAATTGTTTTAATTTATTAATAATGTTCTTAGTTAAAACCTTAATACTAAACGGTTTCACTTCATCGATACGTAATAATAAAATACCACGTTTTTTGCAAATTGAAGACTTTTTCTTATCCCGTGTTTTAACGCTATCGAGATTTTTTTTTGTCTGATATGGAAACACAATACGCTTATGATACGCACCATCAAATTCGAAAGCTGCGTTTAATTTAGAACAATATCCATCCAACTCTAAACCTTCTAACCATTTAGGACGACATTTTTCAAAAGTGTATCCAGTTAACTGATATAATATTTCCCTACACGCTCTTTCGCTTAAATACGAAGAACACTCTGGACACCAACAACCTTTAATAATACTACTCGGTATGGCTTTCCATTTGTGTCCATTTCTACACTCCCATTCAAGTTTAGATCTGTTGCCTTTATATACCTCAGAACAACAAAAACCACCTCTCTTGTTAGCAAAATTTTGCATTTCTTCGATAGTATGCTTGGTATTGTTAGAACAATACGGACACCAAAACCCCTGCTGTAGAGTATTAAACTTTGGATACCATATGTGTCCATGTTCACATTGACAGACAGCTTTTGAATGACTTCCTTTATATTCTGATAATATCAGCCCACCTTTTGCCTTCACAATATCACAAATAATATTACTAATTTTCTCTTGCCTCTCTTTTTTTGCACATATAACACACCAACAACCTCTTATAATATTAACAGATGCAGATTTCCATTTATGTCCTTTTTCACACTCCCACTCTAATTTGGCGTGGATGTTTTTATATTGTTTAGATAAACACCAACCACCTCGTTTATTAGCAAGGTTTTGTATTTCTTCAATGGTATATTTAGCAGTTCTACGTTTCACACTCTTCCCGTCCATTTGTTGATGAATTTAGTGTGGGCGGCAGTATATAGCTCAGGTAATCCTAATTGCTTTCCAGTCATTCTTCCGAAATGAAGTACTGGAACCGGCAGAATCTTGAACGGTATTCCCAGCTTTTTGGCTCTGAATGACAAATCTGTATCTTCGAAATAGCTTCCCCCAAACTCTTCCGTAAACGGACCCTCATAGTCATTAATCTTCAGCTTTTCCCAGGTTTCTTTAGAGGCAGTAAGGTTCCAACCACTCATGTAGAAATATTTGGAAACGAGAAGTTTATCTTCTTCTTTCACGAAGTTTAAGTTCGCATCCAGTAAGCCTCCAGTCGGACCAACTAACGAACCATCTTGAGCAGCATCTATCACCAGCTGCGTCCAGGTTTGGTGATCGGTTAAGACCCGAATATCATTGTTGAGGAACATGATATATTCACCCTGCGCCGCTACGTAGCCTTGATTGCAAGCTTTAGCAAATCCTAAATTGTCTTCGTTCCTAATATATATCAACCTATCATCACCGGCCCGCGTGATTCCGACAGCAGTGCGGGCAGTAGGCTTTGAACCGTTGTCTATTAATACAATCTGGTGATCCTTTGGCAACTGGTGCAAATCCTTAAGACATGCCTTAGTAAAGTGGTGATTGTTATGTACAGGTATTACGATAGATAGTTTCACTCCTCTACCCCTTGCGGCTCAATATCAGGTTGTAAAGCCACAACCAGCCATTTCAATCTACCATCTTCTCCCTCAAATGTGTATGCCGGATAGCTAGCATCGCCGTGTCCGGTAGATGTAGTTACTGCGGCATTTTCGCCACGAGGAAACTTCAACTGTTGCTGGCGACCATTTTTTATGTACAGTTGTGCCTCGTATTTGTCGAAATACTTGGTATAGCAAGGATCTACCACCATCATCTTACCACTATCTACCGCTACGGTTCCTAAAAGTTTTTTATTCATTTTACTCCTTTGTAAGATTTAAAATCATGGATGCAACATTATCCCACGTCAATCTGGTCAATTGTTCGTGCATTCCAGGTTTAAACTTCTTCATAAGATTATCATAGTTCCCAACTGCCATTTGCAACTTTGCTACAGCATCATCTAAACTAGGTAAAAATGTAGCAGCATAATGAGATGGTACCCAATACTGCATCTTCTTTGGGGCACGAATCTCTTTACCTTCAATTAATAATGAATTGTCCTCATTCATGTATTCTAGCTGTCCGCCCCAGTTTGGTGCAATAATTAAGTTGTTGGTTGCCATTCCCTCAAGTCCAGGTAACCAGAAGCACTCAGCATGAGTGACCGAATAGACAATTTGGATTGCATTATATAATGGAACCATGCTGGGAATAAATTCATTTATTATTTCCACCTCTGCATGATTTGGATATTTTTTACAAAATGAATTATAAATACCATAAAAATCTACATCGAATTGATTAAGCTTATCCTTCTGCTTATCCTGTAGCTTTTGCTGCTGCTTTCTAGCTCCACGTTGGCTTTTTACGTTAATCGTTTTTTGCGGAGGTATTTTCTTAACACTAACTTTTGCTACCAAACACACATCGTCATCTTTGGTAAACGCCATTCCGTAAGATTCAAATAGTCCGTCTATGTTTTTCCTAACATGCGGTTGGGCTATGTTGGCTAAAATTTTATAATTCTTTTTAGTTTTAAGCGGGTATACGTCGTAGGACATATATTCTTCAACATTAATTCCGTGCGGTACAACTTCAATATGATCTTTTGGTACACCATTGTCAGAAAATATTTTAGCCGCAAACTCAGAAGATGGTAAGAATTTATCTGTGCATTGGTAATATTTAGCAAATCCAGGAGGAATTATCGTGCTCTCGTAATTCCAGATACCAAACCTATTCTTATCACCATGCTGTAAAAAAGCAGGAAAATTCTTCATTGCTGTATAAGAAATTTGAGCATCATACTTTCCTACAGGCTTTTCTTTAATATATGCTTTAAGATCTGGCGGTATAAACTCCTCTTTAATACCATCTGTAGAAACAAAATGAACTTCGTGACCTTTTTTTAATAAAGCGCGACCTATGTTTTGTCCAACAATCGCCCATGAGTGATTGGCTCCAAATAAAAATTGTTGTATTTTAATTTTCATTAATGCCTTGTCCCACATACGCCATCTAAACAATTCTGTTTAGCTGAATATGGTCGTAAGTTTTCCAATGCCCAACATTTTTGAAAGTCAGGATGGTCCATAGAATTATATTGAAATTTAGAATGTGGTACAATGTGATCTATATTCCACACCCATGTATTCGGGTTATCATCATCCCATGTTTTAGGATTATATGACCCAAAGTTGTTCCACATCATCCACGATTCAAACTGTGATTCTAAATGCAGCTTTAAATCTTTAATTGAATATGGCAGTTTAGAAAGATATGAAACACCACGCTTGTTTCTAATATCTTGACGAATTCTTGACGAAAAAATCATACGCAATCTATAACAAACATCCTTAGCATAACGCTCTCGTTTATATCGTGTTTGGTATTGCTTTATTTTTTCGAAGTTATTTTTCTTGTACTCTTTTTTATTCTGCAGTATTTTATCACGGTTTTTAATATACAACTCCCTGTTCACAATTTTCTTTTTTTCTGGATCGTATTTATTTAAAATATCCTCTCTATTCCTATAGTAATAAGCTTTTTCTCTCGCCCTAATAGTCTCTAAATTTTTAGCACGATATTTTTTGGTATATATCGATTTGCACTTTTTACACTGCCTTCCCACAAACTTCTCTGCCGGACCTTCCCAATCACACTTACGACATTTTTTCCACGCTAACATATTTTCCTAATAATAAAAAACAATATTCCTCTTAATTTTTGGGGTGTGCACAAACCGTTCTCGACAAAAAAGCCGGCTATCCTTTCGAATAGCCGGCGGGTAGGGAGTTTCTTTCTCCTCCAGGCCACGCGGGTCTGAGCGTCCCGTCTTATGTGGCAAAACTAATTATTGCTTTTAATTAAATTACTGTAAGACTCTAGTGGTCTAATGTTGCTCAACGCCCAACATTTTTTGAAATTAGGATGATCCATTGAGTTATACAACAGTTTAGATTGGGGAATAATATGATCTATCTGCCATGTCTTCTTTCCATCTGTTTTGTATACACCGTAATTATCCCAATTCATCCAAGATTCAAATTGACTTTCTAAATGTTTCTTTAGCTCATTTATCGAATAATCTATTTTTGTCAAACAAGAAATACCACCTTTACTACCACTGTTCTTTTTTAAACATCTGTGAATTGAGTTAGATACGTAAATACGCATCTTGTATGCTGGGTTTGTGTCTCGATTTTCCTTCTCTTTTTTACACCTCCATGCATTAATTCGTTGACGATTTTTATTTTTATACTCTCTAAATTTGTGAATATTTTCCTTATAATATTTCCTAGCTTTTAGGTTTCTTTCTTCTTTATTTTTTATATGGTTTTGTGCGTTTAATTGGCACATTCTGTCATGATTTTCTTCATACCATTTTTTCTTACTCTCTTGGACAGCTTTACAATTTTTCTGCACCCAAAGTTGTTTTTGTTTTGCAACACGTTCTTTGTTTTTACTCACCCACTTTTTATGTCTAATTTTTGCTTCTTCCAAATGGTTTAAATGATAATTTCTGCCCTTAATACGTCGGCACTCTTTACAAGGATTCTCCCAACAGACTTTATCCTTACGAAACACAAAATTATCCGAATTTAATTCTTTTTCTTGGTTACAATTATTACACAATTTTATCTTCATGCCAACAAACCACTCACTTCACTATCACTTACTGTAAGTGGAACGTTATTCCATCCCGCTTTCTTTAAGTATGCTATAATCTGCACCTTAGTAACTAAGGTTACATATATAGAATCGACATTTAAATCACGCATGGTTAATGTGAGAACTCCGCTGGCATGATCCATATAAACTCCAATTATTGGATCTACAATTACGCCAAACTCGTCCAACTCAGAATAACCATCTAAATTAGGAGAAAACGATTGTAGTGATACACCAAACCTAATCTTATTCAATGCTAGATCTTCTGGCTGCACCGTAGTACAGTCAGCATACCGCATGGCTGGATATCCATGATTAGTGAACCCATCACCTTTGTCTGATACGAAAGTGCCAAACACATCAATAATAGACTCAGATAACGGCTGCGCCGGCAATTGGAGAATAACAGTACCAATCTCCACATCCACCTTGTACTGTGCGCCATCGGGGCGAATTATTTCCCCACCCGAACCCAATATTAAATTGGCAGGTACAAAGAAATCATTTCTCCCCGGGTCACAACTTGGATTAACATCGGTTCTATCAGTACATTCGAATGTCAACGAAGCAGTACAAGAGTTAGCACTAGCGCTAGTTGCATAAGTAAATGCAGCAGGCAACACACGAACATCGGTAGAGAAAGCTAAAAGATAACTTTGCCAAAACGGTTGGAACTCTATTTCAAACGTTACTCCTGGGAAAGGCACTGTAGTAAAAATAGAATCTGATGCCTCAATGTTAACCGCCGCTAAGTATCCATCGTATATTAACTCTGCAGCACTCAACGTAGAGGGATCGACAATGTTAATCCCCTCATATCCATCCAGCCGAACCAAACCATTACAGTCATAGTACCCGTCATATCTACCAATACTTTGTTGAACAGTTAAAGTTAGATGGTTAAATGATGTTCCTACTGGGAATGAGTTAATACTTCTATTGACATAATTTGTAATTAAACTAACATCCGTGGCAGTGATGTAACCATCTCCATCTACGTCGGCACGTAGTAATTCTAAAGTGGTCATATACCCATCAACTATTTTCTGCTGCGTGGATGCTGACCATATGTTTTCGCCCAAAAGCGCGGTGGCTCGGGTAATATCGGCAGTATTAATATACCCATCACCATTAACATCACCATACCCATCCACACAAAGTTCTACACCATAAATTCTATAATCCAAAGCATTACACGAATTGTTAGGAATAAGTTTGCGCCCAATTAAACGAACAGAAAGAAGATCTGCGTCTGGATTAATTATAGTAAACTCATCACTTTTAGCTAAACCTGGGTGCGTTTGAGTTCCAGTTATTAAGTCAGTAACCTTCGGATTAACATCTGCCGCACAACCGATTACTAAAGGTTCGGACGTTTCTTTTAAGGTGCTTAAACTAGAAGCTGTAACAAAGCTGAACGAAGGGACAAATTGCTGCCTAGAATACACATTATCGCCAGTACGTTCATCTTGAACTGTTACGGTTTCTCTTGTGGTGGCTTGTATAACTCCAGTATTTACAATGTTCTGTCCGGTATTTACTAAGGAAAAGCCCCCAATTTCGTTATCGATTTCTGATCCTGTAGTTACGTCGGTAGTAGTTTTAGGATACTGAATTCCATTTCCAGCATCATATCCTTTCCCATCGGAGACTTTAGCAGCATCGGACCAAACCTGGAACCACAAGTCCTCTTCCACAACATCAGTCCAGATACCACTATACACAGTAAGCCTGGAATCATCTAAACGGTCAGTTCCCACCTCGGAAAACAAAGTGCCCGCATTGGCGGAGCCAGAACGCCTAAACGTTACGGCGTAATAATTTCCAACTGTTAGTCCTCCAGCTTGAGCAATTGCCGTATTACTAAACACAAAATCAACTGGCTGAGCTACAGCAGTAAGTACGTATCCTATATTTCGCAGCTCAGCTTGACTGAAACTAACCTCAGCTAACGGTGCAGCTGACGGATCGTACTCAATGCTTAAATCTGGAATAATCTGAGTTGGACAATTAACAGTAGTTTGGAGTGAATAGATGCTGACCACCAAATCCCCCGCCCAATCATACCAGGTAGCAGTCGTGTAACCATCTCTACCTGCTCCTAAAAGTAAAGTTACTTTTTGAATATTATCAGAACGTGCCTTGAATTTTTGACCTATTCTAGTGGTAACATCATTAGCTGCAATAGAGCGATTAGGATCTCTTCCGGTCACCTGAATCTCTAACGAATTAACATCATACGAGGCGCCAATACCCGCCTGAATTGTAGCATATAATCCTACCGAAAGATCGGCAACTTTAAAGTCCCTAAAGAAAGTGTCAGGCATTACATCCTGAGCTGCCATTATTACATCACGAGATAGCTCAAACGAAGAGGCTTCACGCATTACTATTCTACCACCCAAATTGCGGGAACAGTTGTTGTTACCTTTAAAGTCATTAAACATTACAGTTAAGACTGACTTGTAATGTTTGGAGGTTACTTGTTTTTCATTAGCGTAAAAATAAAACCTATCAAATTGTAATTCGCCATCAAAAGATAATCCTATAATTAACACCTTAACGCTTAACCTACCCAAAACATCAGAGCCAGTTAATTCTACCTCAATCTGGTTACCCAGGTTGGAATCGCTAGGTTGGGTATGAATGTCTAAACCCATCCCATCGAAGTTGCCAGCAGCTAAAATTTCAGCCTGAATTCCGGTTAAGCTATCAGAATCGAACAAGATTAGTTGCTGAGGATTGTCAGGTAAAACCCCGGAACCCATAAAGTTGTTTACAATCGCTGAATTTGCTTGGTTGTTGTTATCCTGCTCAACGTCCATGTCA
>Ga0307375_10000879_pt1 | contig 34876 bp, 22 predicted proteins | sample TR1MG_FD_202531 | JGI IMG/M metagenome (GOLD analysis project Ga0307375, IMG submission 202531) | Soil microbial communities from Risofladan, Vaasa, Finland - TR-1 | ecosystem: Environmental > Terrestrial > Soil > Coastal area > Acid sulfate soil | place: Finland: Risofladan, Vaasa | collected... | reverse complement strand
CGATGTCACTCGCTTCTTTGCTTGTTATCTATTGACAAGTCTTAAGGAAGGATGCAAGGACCACACGTACATTGGATTCACCATCAACCCGAAAAGACGCATTCGGTTCGTCCCTCTCCCTGCTTCCCCTTTTCCGCCCTTCTTTCTGTCTCTTTCAGCCCTTTCTGTCTCTAACCCTTTCTTCTCTTCGATAGACAACACAATGGTGAGATTACGAATGGTGCAGCGAGAACTTCGAAGAAGAGACCTTGGTACGAAGTTTGGCGGAACCCAGCGCCGCCCTCTTGTGCCTGTTTCTGGCTTCTTCGGTGTTGTCTGCTCCCCTATGGCTGACCATTGTGTTCGCGTTGAATTGCGTCGCGTACTTAGGGAGATGCTGTGTGTCGTGTATGGCTTTCCGACGAAGAAGGAGGCCTTGGCGTTCGAGTGGAACTGGCAGAAGCCCTTCCTGTCCAAGCTCCTTCGTACGATCGCCAGTGATCTCGTCGCTCAAAAGACAATGGGAAATCGTTGGAAACTCAAGTTTAAAGTGAGAATCATGTTCGAAATGCTGCAAATAAGCCCGTGGAACCGGTTTCCGTTGATCGTCCAGTGGCTAGGTAGAAACCCCATCGATACGCCCTCCCTCTTTCCTCCTTTTCCGAATCCTCCAAACCACATCAAGCAAATCTACGCGCCCATGTCTGAACTCGATATGCTACTGCAACAAGATGCCAACGAAGAACAGGACGGCGGTTTCGAAAGTGGCGAAGAAGATCACGAGGACGAAGAAGACTTGGGCAACCTCGAAACTGAAAGTAACCCCCCTACAGACAACACCGCTACTTCTTTCAATAGATCTTCTTCTGTACTTGCACGATACGCCGCACTTTGGGGAGAGGAAATGCCAGATCTTGACTTTCCCGAACGCCACTCGCTCACACGCCGCTCTGGCGACCTGGCTTCATCATCCACTCTTGCATCTTCTTCAACAAGCAATGCTTTCTCTTCTGAAACATCAGCTCCGAAAGGGCCGCGAAGATCGCTGAGCGCAAGTTCAGTCAGGCAAGCGCACCCCTCGCACGTATTGCCCAAAGAGACGCTTGATTTCCACAACAAGAGCATTGAAGAAGATGATGATACCTTTTTGCATGTCCCTGCCTTCGCACCAGCTGCGGCAGCCAAGCGCGTCAATTCGTCTCGCGGCTCAGCTGAGAACTCTTCGTCTTCCTCTTCCATCCCTGTTAGAGAACGCAACAATGCCTCTAATGCGGTGACTAATGTGGCAAGTGAACGGATGGATGTTGAAGGGCCCAAAAACGATGAAGAAGTAAAGTGTTGCATCTGTGCTCTGCAAGTGCTTAAGCTGGATCATGGCATCTGCTGTTCCAAGGACGAATGCGCAACTGCGTTTCATATTGTTTGCTTAGCCACGAGGGCGTTGAAAGATGAAGAAGAGGCGAATGGAGGTTCACAAACGAAAACGCTCATTCCAGCCTCAGCGACTTGTCCTGCGTGCAAATGCAAACACAGGTGGATGGATCTGGTGAGACACAAACAAAGAACGATGAACCATGGGAGCAACCCACTTCGACGACTGGTGATGTGCGCAGAGAGGATATGAGCAACTTTCCCCTCCATTTGCCCCAGTTTCAACTTGTAACTCCCTTAAATTGTACAAATGTATTCAAAATACCCCGAATGATCGATGATAAGCGCTATTGAGGAGTTAAGGAGCGAATGAATGGAGCACATTACTAGGCTTTGGATTGAAATGCGACCTTGGATGGATCGATCAACTTGCTGTGTTTCACATGTTTCGTTTGTTTACTGCAGGTTTACATTCCTCTTTACCTTTCTATAGGGCATGATCTTGACTCTTAGTGGTTTCCAGGCGATGGCAACGATGGCGAAGATGATGGCCACTATGACGATGAAACCAATCACTGATATCACTGCAATCCACCAAACCTTGCATTGTAAGGCATCTATCTTGAATGCTACGAATAGAGTCGATTGAGATGATTGTACCGTATCCGTGCTTGCATACACCTTCTGGCACACCTTCTTTGTCGTTCCAATCTCAATATTCAGTGTGTCAAGAGATTGCGAGCAATTCGCTCCGTTTTGAGTGAGAAAGGCGCTCTTTTGCGAGGAGGGTTTGTTGCTCTTGGACAATTGCTCCACTTCCGCAGGTGTGAGCGTCAGATGAACGGTAGTTGTGTTGATACATCCAGTGACTACGACTGAACCTTGGAGACCGGTAATGGTGACGACAGGTACGTCCATGCTGCCGTGAACGATGACGGGAGTGGACACGGAAATCGTTGGTGCTTCTATCGTTCCTGGCGCAACCCATACGCCATTATAGCAGTAAAACAACGGAGAAGGGCGAGTAGAAGGATCGCATACAGGAATGATGGGAATGGACACTGGTGTGGAGGCGCAAAGTGGGTACGGAGCGTAGTGGTCTATCGCCGGTGGAGTCGTCCCAATGGGCGGGGGTAGGGTCGGACATCCTGAAGAGGTGTAATCGCATGGGTACCAATCTTTGCAAATGCAGTCTCCAGAGTTAGGAAGGCCAAAGATGGAGCAGGAGATGGATTGAGTGAGTGAGGTGATGTTTGGGTTCTGTTCGCATAGAGAGAGTAGTGTGTCCGATAGAGATAAGACGAGGAGGATTTTAAAGGGAGATATGTCCAACAGAGGTCCAAAGAAGTTGTTGCTGTTGACTCGGAAGGACTGTAACAGGAGTTGGCTTCCGATGGAGAAGACGTCGTTGGTGATGGATCCGCTAAGATAGTTGTTTGATAGATCCAAACTGACAAATGCAGCGTTTGCGAACGATTTGGGAAGAGTGCCAGAGAGGGTGTTGGCAGAAAAGTCCACTTGGTCTAAGTGTGACGAATGGGTGTGAAGTTCAGGGAGAGGACCGCACAATTGGTTCGAACCGAGGAGAAGGGCAGAGATATAGGGGGCATAGATGGGAGGGATGGTGCCGACGAAACCACAGCCCCCCAGGGAGATGAGAGAGAGGTTGGAGGAGGCGTCCGCCCAGAATTGCGGCAGCGGCGTGCCTCTCAATGTTGGATTCGATTGCAAGTCCAATCTTACTAACGCCGTCATTTGTCGGAATACAGTATCATTAGGAATCGAAACCAAACTGTTGAAGCCCAAATTGAGAGAAGCCAAGAGGGATAGCGGCGGGGAAGGTGTCTCCATGCCAACGAACTGATTGTGTGCCAAGTTCAAGGTCGATAGGTTCGACATGTTTGTAGTAGGTACGATGCCAGTCAGGAGATTCGAATCAAGCTCCAGAATGGTGAGATTGGGCAAACGAGTGCCGAGATCGGCAGGCAAAGTGCCGGACAGATACGCGTTGGAAAGAGACAAGCTCACCAGGTTACTCAATTGAAGTAGATCGACGGGAAATGGTCCCGATACCTGAGAGGTGGTCATATCGAGTGTCTGTAGGTTTGGGACGCGCTCCACGAAGCTCGTCCAGTTGAAAGCTGCCGTGCCAGGGACGAAATTGATTCCGACGGCGTTTATCGTCTTCAAAGAGGACGGAATCGAGTCAAACGTTGTGATGGGCACGTATGCTACGTGTGAGAGTGATAAGGTCTGGAGAGACGTGAATTCGGCGAGGCAGGAGGGCAGGGGAAGGAGGCTGTTGATGGAGGAGTCCAAGACAAGCGTTTGTATGCTTCTTGAGAGGTTGCACAGCGGATCTGGTGTTGGGAGCTGCATCGAGGTCAAGATGACTGAGGTTAACGATGACAGGTGGGTGATGTTGGGGAGAGTGTGGACGAGGATGCAAGCGGAAACTTCCAGGAGCGTGAGTGACGTGGCTGACGTGAAGAGTGCGTCTGATAGGCCTGGGTAGTTCGTGGGGCCGATGAAGTGGAATTGCGTGAGCGTGGCGGGGAGTGGCGCGACGAAGGGAGCCAAACCAGAGGCGGTGCCGGACCAAGACTGCACGGAGAGCTCGCTCAGAGTTGGCGGCAATTGCAGCGTCGAGTACATTCCGTTTGAGATGGAAAGCGAGATCAACTGAGTAGCGGAGAAGTCCAACGTAGAGATGGTGTTGGGCATGGAGAGGACCACGAGGGTCGCCAGGGAGACGGGGAGATGCGAAGTGTTGAACATCGCAGAAGAAGAGCCGTCGAACATGCCAAACGTGCCGCCAACCGTGAAGCTCAAATACGCCAGACTAGTGAAGTTCGCAAACACTGAGGAGTGGAGTTGAGTGCCAGTGGAGGAGAAGGAGTGGAGCGTGGAGAGGAGGGGCTGCACCGCAACAGAAACGTAAGCACTCGCATTCGTGGGAGAGTTATCCGTCAACTGGAGGGATGACAAGTTGACAAGCTTCGAAAAATTCACAGGCGCCATATCGGAGGTCAGAGTAAGGTCGAGGTACTGCAAACTGGTCGCATTGCCAATCGAGAAGGCCAAACCACTATCGCGAAGATTGCGGAGCGTCAAACGCTCGATTGCGACTGTAGATACAACACGTCGAAGGAGAGGCGCAATATGATCATCGTTCATGCTTTGAGCCACGTAACTACACAGCAGAGGATCACAAGAGAGAAGGGGTCAGTGAAATGGGGTTCAGGGCAGGAGGACGGGAGGAGAGAAACGGTGGGAAAGAGAAGAGAGAAACGGCGGGAGAGGGAAGAGGGAAACAGTGGGAGAGAGAGAGAGAGAAGAGAGAAACGGCGGGAGAGAGAGAGAGAAGAGAGAAACGGTGGGAGAGAAGAGAGAAACAGAGTGTGGCACGGCCCGCGTGGGACTACCGCCGCCGTTGCATCTGTGTGGCGCAACAGGGAGAAGATGAGGAAGATGACAAACAAGGGAACCAGTACGCACATTTCCTTGAGGTATACCAGCTGATTGATGGCAACGGGAGTGACATTGGCGCACGGGAGCCAATCAGGTGTTCTGTCGCAGGGGATATTGGCCCAGGATATCAGTTTTCGGCGTATAATGGTCAGTATATGATTCTCAGTGATGTGTAGATTGCCAGAAGCACTGAAGATTGGGACTGGAGGCGGTACGTACATGAAGAGAGCGTCGATGTTGCCGCTCGGAGAGCACCTCAAACCGAAGTAGTCGTACTGTCCAGATACCCCAGCCAATCCAGCACACACTGTCGAAGTATCATTGATCCAAGGCCTTACATTCCAATATGGTCCGACATCTCCCATAGAACGGCGTGCGAATCCCAGAGCGGGGCAGAGAGTCAAAAGCTCCTGAATGGCCGCTTGTTCGCCACTCGTGAGAGCATAGGTTGGAGAGATGAAGTATAGACAAATAACCAGAGCAAACCCAATGAGGTATGTGTGTCTTGTTCGCATATTGGGACGATATTGGCGACTGAATGAGGAGGGCGCCCTCTTCCGCTCGCCGTTTGACAATTCTGAATCAGTTGGTGTCTTCGTGTTGGCATTTCCGTCGCTAAAGCTGTAATATGCAGTATCGTCAGTGTCTAGAAGGCAGAGAGGTCGATGAGGATCGAATGGATGGCGCAGTGGCCTCTGGTTGAGAGACCCCAAGTTCGCAACCACTCATGAGGTCAGGGCGGTCCAACGGAGTGCTTTTCGTCCCTATTCAAGTCATGAAGAGGTAGGCAGAGAAGATTTTTCAACGAATTGGAGGGAGGGCATCTCATGAACAGCACTTCGAAGAGAGTGGTGGTAGAGAGGGTAAAAATGGAAGCAGCAAGCCGCGAGAAGCTGCTGCTGCCTCCTTCTCCTTCCATTCCTCCAGATATCACTTGCTATATTGAAGCCCGAGTCACCCACCTCGATGGTGTATTGGTAACTCAGATCATTTTGTCAAAGAGAGATATAGAGAGAGAAATACCGAACATTGTGCGGATCGATCATTCCGTTACATTTGCGATGAACAGTGTTCAGTGCATCAAATGGGAGTTGGTTGGTTGGTTACTATGATGGGACTTCAGATTCAGGGTGAACTTCAAAGTGTGTCAGGAGAGGAGGAAGAGGCGTGTTGGAAACGAAAGGAACGTGTGGCACGATGAATGAGGTGAGCGCCTTGGGAAGCGACTTCGCATCCAAGTCCATATACGCAGTCGCCTCGTCATCTCTCCAGTCTATTATGCCTTGCGAAATGAGCGTCAAGTGTCTTGCTTCAAACGAGACGAGTTTGCGCGGCAGGTAAGGCGCGATCGGAGGCGCGAATGGATGTTGAGATGGATGTTGGTCCTGAGAGGGGGTTTGGTATCCCCAACTAATGGGTACGTTCAAAATGAGGACCTCCAGAGAGGGACATTGCCTTGTGAGGGCGTCCAGAATCGGGGGACCTGGAAAGATGCCCCGGAGATGAGGAGCGCCAAGTTCTGACCAATGCAAGACTGAGAGATTGCGGCGGAAGGAGGCTGCATCAATGACGGTGGTGGTGTTGTTGGGGGTGTCGGCGGGGAAGAGGAGGGGAATGGGTGATGGTGATGTGGAGGGGTTAGGTTTTTGCTCAGGGCTTGATTGAATCGGATTCACTCCTCTAAGCATCCAGCACTCTCTTCCAATGCGATGACAACTTGATGTATCGACGCTTCCAAGAGGCTCCCAAGATTGGGTCGAAGTCGTCGTCGTCGTCGTCGTCGTCGTCAGTTGAAGGTTCCATTCCAGCAGCTTCAACGTCGAAGGAAGACGGTTGCTACGGCAGATATCAGCGTTCATAGACACTTTGGCCAATTGGTTGTACAGATAAGGGCGTTTCTCGAGAGCCGAATTCGAAAAGTCCAAGTTGATCAACAGGTTGGTGGCCACTGGAGGCAAGGAATTGTACGTCTTATCCTGGTCTATCGTCCAAACAACGGCATCCTCAGAGATGGTCAATCTCGATTCCAAGCGCCGAAGATTGAGAAGAGTATTGTCAAACATCGATTTCCAAGTCAGAAGAACAGAAGAAGAAGAAGAAGAAGAAGAAGAAGAAGAAGAAGAAGAAGAAGAAGAAGAAGAAGAAGAAGAAGAAGAAGAAGAAGAAGAAGAAGAAGAAGAAGAAGAAGGTGCAGGAGGAGAAGAAAAAGGAAGATGATCATCGCCACCATCATCATCATCATCATCATCATCATCATCATCATCATCATCATCATCATCATCATCATCATCATCATCATCATCATCATCATTATCATCATCTCTCCCAATGCTGTAGTCCATCTGAGGCCAGTAGTCAGAGTTGAGATCATGTCTACCAATCGAACCGAGCTCGTCCATCTTCACCAATCCATATCCAAGATACCCAGAGTAAATGATGTCATGAGCAGCGATACGTGCGTTTGGAGCCATGGTATACCAGAGGAAGAGATCGGTGTCCGTCACGCCCTTGAAATCGATCTGCTCCAACTTGGGCAACATGGCCATCGGGCTGATCATCGCAGAACGCATGGCATCGATAAGTTGGGTTCGAGTGGGGATGCAATGGTGAAGTGTGAGGTGAGTGAGATGGAAGAGAAGGGCGAATCCACCCGTTTCAGGATCCGCCTCCCATCTCCAGTTGAGATTATGATGACCATGGCATGCCTTCAATGTCACGTGCTTCAAATTAGAAAACACTTCGGCGGCGTCGTCGTCATCATCATCGCCTACAGTACCATTTGAACCGCCGTCGCTCGTCGGGGAATGCGAAGAAGGTGGTCTTCTCTGCTGCTTCACAGGCGCTAAATCGCTCAAACCGCGGAGGAATGGATGAGCTTCCAGGTCGAAGATGAAGGATCTCACATTGGGAGGGAGAGATACATCGCTTGATTGGAAGAGCACGCGACTGAAATCGATCCGGAACTCGGCCGCGTATGTCCTCAACTTCTCTGCCGTCGTTGCACACAGAACTGGATAATCGACATCCAAATCTGTCACCGACGAGTCTAAATAGTTCCCAGTGACGCCCAATAGGAGATCCAATGTACCACGATGCAGCCAGGCGCGCGGGTAGGAGAGGAAGTGCTCGACCTCGATTTCGGATCCACAGACGCACAACTCGAATTCTTGAATGGAGGGGATGGAAAGCTGATGGAATTGCGCCACGCGTATGCGCGCGCGTGGGAGTCGAAGGATGGTGAGGCGAGGAAGGACAAGGCTAGGAAGGACAGAGCAAGGAAGGACAAAGCTAGGGAAGTGGCTCTCGAGGTAGCTGACGTGACGGGGCTTTGGGCCAGGCGCCGAGATGCAAAGTGTTTTCAGATCGGAATGCGGAGGAATGAGGGCGGAGAGCGTGCCGAAGAGGCGAAGCGGGTAGTCGGGGGCGTCGTACATCCGGCTCAAGTAAAGTTCACGAATGTGGCCGGAGAGGAGGGCAGTCCTGGCTGCTGTTGCTGTTGGTCCCTTCGAAGTAAGTTGTTGAACCGCCTTGGCGCTGTAGAGGGAGAGTTGGGAATCAGGAGAGACGGAGACGAGGTTGGGACAGACGCGATCCGTGAGGAACGCGATGTCGAGAGGGCGCTCGCAGTGGAGCGAGATCATGCCTGAGCAATAGACGCCACATTTCCAAGAAAGGCTGGTCACAGAGTCCAAACCACGGAGAAGCGCGATGACTGTGGAGGTGGATGATTCGTTGTGGTCGAAGCACTCCACTCTCGCGCGACATCCATCTCCTAGTAACGAGTGCACGAAACTGACCAACGTCTGAGGAGAGAAGTGGGCGATGGAGGAGTGGAAGGTGGATTTGGAGAGGAGCCAGCGAAGATTCGCCTCAGAGAAGAGGATGACGCGACCAGGTGCGTCTCCGTCTGTTGCGTCATCTTCTGGTCGGCTGCCTCCGTCGAATGAGGTAAGATCAAGAAGTCGAAGACGAGTAGTAGGGTGAGAGGTCAGGATGGATTCGATGACGGGGAGGGACGTCGGGTGGGGAAAGGCGCGAATGCACGTGACGGAGGGTGGAAGAATAGGTTGAGGAAGAGCAGCGCTGCTACTGCCACCAGCAGCAATACCATCGTTGCCAATAGTATTATCAGAAGCATTGCCGTCATTACCAATAACATTGCCGTCATTACTGACAGCATTGCCTACACTCCTGCTCCCAAGCGTCGCTTCATTCCAGTCGTGACTCGACCTGAGTTGAAGTGTGTCCACAGAGGGAGGGAGGCGCATCCAGGGGAAGGGAAAGAGGGCTCGTCGCGCACCGTGGAAGGGCGAATGCTCCTCCTTCTCAATCAGCGTCAGAACTTTCAAAACCGAGAGAGGCGCAATCAGACGCGCCAACAGTTCACAAGTCTTGGTGCTCAGCGAACCTGCTCTGGGAGATTCGTGATTGAGGTGCACAAGCTGTAACGAGGTGAGCGTGGTCGGGAGAGCGGCGATGAAGGGCACTGGATGGAGGGCGTTATCTCCATCCTGTTGACGTTGATGTTGTTGTGGTGGTGGTGGTTGGACCCATTTGAAAAGCGCGGCCACGTGTAAGGAGAGGTGAGTGAGAGAGGACGATGGTAACGAGAGAGAGAGGTCTGGAGGGTTGAGAAAGGGTTTGAAGAGGGCGCGAGGATGCGCGTCGGAAACAGGGATGTTGTTCATTGCTCTAGAGTCAAGGGGTTTCCAGACGAGCGTTTCGACGTGAGAATGACGTAGGCATGGATATGGCCAGAAGGGGAGGCCAACTACAGAGAGTGCGGTGAGCGAGGGAGGCAGGAGAGGAGGAGAAGCATCAGAATACACTCCTTCATCATCATCATCATCATCATCACCACCACCAGAGACCAGCTTGTAGAACTCTTCCATGTCGGTCACCTCATCAATTGGAAGAGGAAGATTGACGTCCAATGTGTCGAGATGAGGACAGGTTTCCAACAGAGTGCGAATGCCGTTCGCTTCGAGGCGTTCCAGTCCAACGTACGGATCCTCTCCTTCATCTGTTTCAAAATTTCTCCAACCAATGTGTAGTGTCAACCGAAGTAGCGTCGGCGGGAATAGCTTCAAGAGGTTCAGTGCCCAATGTTTGAGTGTGCTGAGCGGAGCCCAGTCGCACTCGGGACTCTTGGTCGAGAATATCAACGAAGTGTTCAAGTTCACCAGATTCGCAGCCATCGGAAACGCACGACGCAAGAGCCAATCCAAGGGAAGTCGTGGAGGGAGATGGGTACTGCTGTTACGAGGCACAACAGAGAGGCCATCGGGACCGCAAAGTTTCAAACTCTCAACCGCCGGGAACAAGCGAGACAAGTCCAACATCGCCAAATAACGAGGACATTCAGGGTAACGGGCAACATCGGCAACCAAATCAGCGTCGGACACAGAATCGACATGCTTACCAGGCCACCAAAGGAATGAACTACCATCAGCAACAAGTTTGGCCTCCTTAGACCGAGCATCCACAAGAGGGTACCCACATCGCAGATGATCATATAGCCACAGATCTACTTCACATCGGAAGGAGGACAAGAGATGCACTGAGCGAGGTCGAAGGGAGTGATAGACGGGCAAAAGATCCAGTCGAGAATGGCACAACACGGGCAAAAGCAACTCTCCAACGCCATTCAAGACCTTCAAAAACGATACAAGTCCACGACTAAAACGAGAAACAGGCCGAAGATCGAGCTCAGCGAGCAGAGAAGGGACAGAGAAGAGGTTTTGAATCGATTGGTTGAGAGTGAGGAAGAGTCGTGTGCAATCAGACACAGAGAGGTAGCGCACGATCAATTTGAACGTATCCGATCGACAATTAGCAAGGCGGCTCATTGCATGGCCACAGATGGATGATGGATTTGGGAGGAGGAGCACAAACGGAGCCTGAATTGAGGGCCAGGTTCGCAGAAGGACAGACGGAGAGAGAGAGAGGAGAGAAACGGGGAAATGGCCCGGGCTCGGGCGCTGTCCCTCCTCAGTGCAGCGCGAACAGCGCTCTCTCTCCTCTCGATCCTTGACTTTTCCGTACACGCTGATCCTCTCGCATTCCTCCTCACTAAGAGAGTGTTCTATGGCCCTTCCTGCCGCTTGTGTCAGCGCTACAAGGCGCATCATCGCCACTTTCCTTCGCCCTCCTATCCCCAACGTTACGCCGTCCGTTTCTCCCCTCTATCTCTCCCGATTGGGATATCTATCATTACATCACACTGAACTACACGCCTTGCGCACTATCCCCACTCAAACACTCCATATCACTACCAAGACTTCGCGTAAAAGAGTGATTTGTGGTCCGAAGTCGAGTTGGTCTCGCGTCCCCTCCCGTAGCTTCTTCTTGGAGTCTCCTCTTCGTACAGACCCATCTAGAGCACGTGCGTTCCCCATATCACCTACCTTTCCACACATTTGGAGTTGTTCTGAGCCCGAAACTGACCACTTTGTGTTTGCTGCAGTTTTCTTGTCCTTCTCTCGCCGCCAGTGGTGGTTCTTCTTCGGCAGTTTCTTCATTATGGGCAGTGGTACAGTGCAGTATATGGAATTGGGAGCGATTAGCAAGTTCTTGAATTCCTTGGACGAGAATGAGGTGAAAGATGGTGGATTGAGCTTTGAAACCTTCCGTACGGCCGATGTCTTCGCCTCCACCATGAGTCGCGTTATCCTTGCGCGTAGCGAAGCTCTTGTTCGTCTTGCTTGTGATGCTGTGGTGTCTGGCTCTTTTGGTGATGATGTGAAGTCTGTGGCCGGTCATCTCTTGTTGTCGCTGTGGGAAGTAGAATCTGGTCGTGTTCTGATCTTGCGTCATCTTCGTGTCCCCGAATTTGCGTCGTTGTATGTTCGTCAAGTGGATGTACGTGAGTATAACGAATCTATACACCTGTTGTTGTCGACTGCGTTCCAAACGAGGTCTCCGAGTGCGAGCGAGTCCGAGAAGGAACAAGAGTTGGCTCATCAGCGCATTAGCATGCGCAAAGCCCTTCCTCTAGTCTCACTTGCGCTGTTGGAGAAGCTGTCATCCGATCCGAGCACGCACAGGACGATCGTAGAGAGTGGTGCGCTAGAAGCGACCACGAAACTCATGGCGGGTGTCGGCACCCAAATTCCCATCGGTTCTCTCCTCCTTTGCAACCTAAGTACCTCTGAATATGGTCGTCAGGCGCTCCTCTCTAAACGCATCGCTTCTTTCGTACTGGCACTCATCACAGATGAGAAGTCACCGCTAGCGAAGGTGTACAACGATCCGGTCGCGACAAACTTCGCTCCAGTGCACTTTCAGGCACTCCTCGCCAACCTGTACCGCTCTAACTCGCGCCAACTGACGCTAGAGGCACCGCTCTACGTGAATGCACTCACAGATGGACAAAGGAAGGAACTCTTGGAGTACCAGCTCGAATGGCAGTTAAACAAACAACGGTTCATGCACGTCGCCGTAGGCATGATGTTCGCCATCGCTTCAGGATTGGCGTGGGGCGCTATCAGAGCAATCGCTAGAAACAAGCGGAGAGGCCTGGGAATGCCAATGATGAGAGCTGCACTTCAAGGAGCAACGAGAGCCGCGATTGGCTCACCACTGCTCGTCTCCTCCGCTTTCGCCATCAATGAGATACAATCATCACTCAATGACGATAGACTGTTCATCACGTGGGCGGTACTCTCATCAACAGCCATCGTATTCGGACTCAACTTCATCTTGGCTGCCGCACCTTTCTCACTCGCTCCGGCTCTACTTGGAACATACGCAGCACAGATGCCGTCACACGCTGAAAGGACCGCAAAGGAACTCCAACTCACAGACTTCCAGAACAAGGTGAGAGAAAGGAAGTTGAAGGGCAACGCACTCAACAAGGAACTCGATGACATGATGAAAGACGACAAGTGAGAGGATCGCTCAATTGGTCCTATACTCATCTCGAGATGTTAATTGAATGAATACACGAATGAAGAACAGAGCATGATGTGTGTACGGGTTGGGGATGGCGTTCGATCGTTCGTTTCTCTCCTCTCTCTCGCTGTGTGTGGGTGCTTCACCCACCTTCCGCTTCACCAGTCCCCCCACACCTCTGCAAAGCATCGAGTATGTCTGCTTCTGTTTTGAACTGCTTCATTTGGCCCTTCGCCATGCCTAGAATCGCATGATCCCTTTGATTGATGACCTTTGAGGCTTGCCAGAGGGCGTTTCGTGGTTTGGGTTGCTTGCACTTTCGCTTCCTAAGGCCTATACTCCCAACTCTCTGCTTTCCTCCCTCTATCATCCTCCAATTCAGCATTTTCGCTAACTTTTTAATGTCCCTACCCTCAATTGCCCTTGAAAATGCCACGTTGAATGTCAGAACGAACGCACACGAACAACGCGAACCCGTTGGCACTCGTTTCCGAACTCCTATTGAGTATCTTCCCAACAAGAGCCATATTTCAGTATTGCCCTAATGTCAGAGAATCCGTTTAAGTATCTGTCACCGGAACAGGTGTCCTTCTACGAGAAGAATGGCTATCTCATTCTGGAGAACTTTGCCTCTGCCGATGAGATCTCCTCTATGAAGCAACAGGCCAACACTTGGCTGGAAGAGTTTGAAAAGCGCTCGGACATCCCCGTTTTTCTATTTACGACCCACTCGGATCAAGCCTCTCAGCGAAATGCCTACTTCCAGAATTCGGTTCGTGGCGTCTGGCCCTTCTTCGAGGAGAAGGCTCTCAACCCCTCCAATGGCACCCTCATGTATCCATACAAGCAATCCATCAACAAGATCGGTCATGGTGCGCTCATTGAAGTCTCAACCGCCCTCCTCTTTCTCCATTCCTCCCCTGTTGCTGTCTGTCTTCCCTCTCCTCGTCTCTCTCTGTTCGTACATTGTTCTTTGCTTGATGGCAAGTACTTCTTTGCTAACTGGATGTATTGTGCGATGATGTTGAAGAGTTGCATTCGACCGAAACTGTGTTCCGTACCGTAACGCATCAGCCTCGTTGTCGTGCGATTTGTGATGATTTGGGTGTTTCGCATGCGATTGTTCCTCAGAGTATGTATATCTTGAAAGAGGCGAAGATTGGTGCGGAGGTGAGTCCCCATCAAGATTCCTCCTTCTTGTATAGCGATAAGCCGTCTTGTACTGCGTTCTGGATTCCTCTAGAGGATGCGACGGAGGAGAATGGATGCTTGTGGGTGATTCCAGAGTCGCATCGAGGAGACATCAAGACGAGGTTTGTGATGAATCCGGACGGCTCAGGAGCGCACTTCCAGCCGCAGATCGGCAACACCTGGCAGGTCTGGCCCAAGGAACTCTTCACTGCAGTACCCGTCAAGGCCGGATCGCTAGTACTCCTGCATGGAACGCTCGTCCACATGAGCCTCGAGAACCTCAGCGAGAAGGCAAGACACGTATACACCTGGCACGTCGTTTCGGCAGATCAGCACTGGGCAGAGAACAACTGGATGGGATCTGGACCATTCCCACACCTATGAGAGATAAAAGAGAAGCGTGATTCGTCCAAAGGACAATATCTGTGTACGGTGTGTGAGTGGGGATGCGTAGGGCTACACATGGGGGAGATCAATATCAGGAGGTGGCTCCCCAAACAGGGATGATTCTCGTCTAATGCTGTTGAACATTCTGCCCTATCCACAAGCTGAATCTGATACTGGAGGGATTCGTAACGAACTTCGAAGTAGATCCCCGAAATGATCCCCTGAATCCTATGGAGATTTCTCCGTTGACGGCGAAATCGTACGGCGAGGTTGAGACGGCGCCGCCCTGAGATTTGTGTGAGGCGAGCCCATACCCCCATTCCCCGCCCGAGTCCCTCTCTCGACACTCCTTCCACTCGACCCTCTCCTCTCCCCTGGAATATCGCTACTCTATCTCTTACTCTGTCGTTATTTAGTGTAAATGGCTGAAGAAAGCAATACTGTTGAGCAGGAGATGCAAGAGCACTCCCACCACTACGACCCGGATCGTGTGCCCTTGAAATCGATTCTGAAACACCATGCCTCCAAGTACGTTTCTCTTTGTGTGCTCTTGTGCTTGGTTTTCCTCGTATTCGCCTCTTGACAGCTATTGAATCCCGCTGTTGGAGGTAGTATTCCTTCGCAACCTTTCCCCTCCTCTTCTGGGCTTCTTCGAGCTCCTTTTATCCTCCCTTATGCGATCAATCCGTGTCTGACGATGTATCGCAGACCTTTAGACATTGAAAGTGTGTCCATCTCGAAGGAAGCGCAAAAAGCCGAGGAGAAGCCTGTCGCCGTTGAGGATGCGTCTGGTGTGACTTGGGATGAGCCTACTATTGCGGAACACGACAAATTGCGTGGTACACGTACTAAAATCACGGAGCCGAAGACGCCCTATCATGCAGATGGATCTGGTGCGAGTTCTGACGATGAATCGCTTACGCTCTCTTCTTCGACCGCCTCTGCGTCTGCTATGGAAATTGACCATGGTGCCACGAGTGATTCTTCCTCTCGCGGTGATTCTCCACGTCATGCGCACTTTTCTTTGCCTCCTTCACACAAGAAACATCACCATGGCGGAGACGGTCACGAGCTTCACCACCATCACCCCGATTCTGACTCTGCTGCCCACAAATCTCAAGATAATGCCTTGGAGACATCGGGTGCCACTCAGGAGGATGATGACGAGGCGTTGGGGCTGGAACCCTCGAAGGAACGCAAAATCCGGACCTCCGTCGATCCCATTTCCTCGCCCGTATTGGATGTCAGTCACTTGCAAAATCGAATGGAGCAAGTAAAGGAAGAGAGAAGGTTGGACGACAAGAGAGCAGAGACGCAGGAAGATGCAAAGGAGGGCGAAGACAAGGAAGAAGCAGGTGAGTCTTCTGGCTCCTCCTCAGAAGATGACGACGAGTTTATGACGCCACAAGAGAGAGCACATAAAGACGCATTTGAAGAGAAGAGAAGGCATCACTACGACGAGATGAAACGCGTCAAGGAGTTCATGTCCCACCACAGCGTTTCTTCCTCCTCTTCTTCTTCAGACGACGACGAAGGCGACAAATGAGTCCATCTCGACGTTTGAAAACACGATCCTCTACAATATTGTTGATACTCCACAATGTAAGTCCACAAAAGCATAATGCAGAAGCCGAACGACCAAACCGCCGTTGCTTCATTTCAGTGTGCAGATCGAAGCCAGCATTGGGGCAAAACATGAACAGATTCAACGGAGAATCCTCAGATTTGGAAACAGGGGCACTCAGTGACATCACAACCGACCTTGTGAGGGGAAACAAGAGTCCGTCAAGAGCAACAAGTCAGCCGTCGGAATGGAAATGGCGCCGGTTTCGTACTGACAAGACCTGATATTCATCTGTATTCAACTCAACTCCATTTCACATCAAATCCAGGGCATGGAACCATCACAAAGAACAACAAGGCATCGTCATCGCGAAACGTCGCCGTTTCTAAGGACGAATGAGCGTTGAGACAACTTTGACAAAGTTTGCTCCGAAATTTCAGGTTTCAAAGGGCTAATTTCCATGCTTGTCCCCCGCCAACACGAATCATGAGATTTTTGCCCCAGACGAGTCAACGAGAGGGAATGCATCAGGAATCAAGTCTGAAGTTTAGCGCTTTGTAAAGGGTGACGATCCAGGGCAGAGTGATCTCCCTCCGCACATGGATCTGAACCGCCCAAATCGGGAAGTTTACTCAGATCCGGGGCGATATCGGGACACCCTCTGGTTCTCCTTCAGTCGCTTCACTGGCCCCAGGAATGACCTTCTTCCACTTCGTCAATTGCTCGTTGTTGACATTCTTGCCCCTATTCGTGGTCTACCGAGCATCTGCTCTGTACGAGGCGAGAACTTCCGTGTCCCATCTTCGTTTCCTTCCTGAGTCCTAACACTGCTTCTCTTGACTCTTTCTTCCTTGGAATCGCAGTTACGACAATGCCGGCACATTGAAAAACATCAGCATAGGAACGCTCTTTTATTTTGGAGCCCAATTGGCGAAAGTGCGTCTTTCTTCCCCTCTCGCCGTCTTGCATGTTCTCAGTAACCATCTCATTCCTCTGCATACGATTCTAATACCTCTATATTCCTGTTTTAGCTTATCCTCATCGCCCTAATATTCAACTCTTTCGACGATGGACCAATTTTCGTTGCCAGCCAAGTACGTGTCTCCCTCTGGCCCCTTTCTTCCATGCAAAAAGCTGACTGTGAATTGCCATTCATAGGAACTGGTGAAGATCGTTTTGGGCAGCGTGGACGTGGCAGCGATCTGGATTGGCGTAAAGCAGAGCTCGGCGACTTCCGGCCTGTTTTCTCGCTTGTTGAGTCTTGGCTTGGGCTGGACCCTGGCGCATCACATTGCTTCTTACTTGCCTGGTTACTGGATTCATGCTCGCTCGCTTCAATTTACTGGACTTAGCCTTCAAGATGCAATCTCTTCCCTTGCATTCGTTGTACGTTTGCCTCCCGCCCCTTAATCCAGTGGCCGTGTTACTACAGTGATTTAACCACCCATGTGTACAGATTATCCTGTCGTGTTTGCCCTTCTTGACCTACTTTGCGTTGAAGAAGCGTTCCGCTCAGCTTTTCGGCTCTACCGTGGCTTCTGTAGGTTTGTTTATCGTCTTGTCCTCCGAAAGTGTTGTTAAGTACGTTTCTATGTCGTTTGTTCCTCTGATAGACCCTGATTGGAAGCAGTAGGAAGCGTGAAGAGGCTGACCTTTGTTCGTCCACTTTTGCTGTCCCTTTTGCGTCCCTCGTTCAGGTTTTTGGTCAGCAATCGCTTGGTGGATTCGGCGTTGTCCATCGCGGTGCAGTTCGCTTTGGCGGCGATAGTGGGAATGGTGACGTTTGTAGCGTGGAAGGCACGCGGAGCTGAACAATGAGCGCACGGACCGACGACCCCTTTTGGCTCTCTCCTTCTCTCTGCGCACACACACCGCCTCTCTCAATGCAAGAATCTCCAAGCTCACGTGTATGCCTCGCATATTATGAATGTGTGAAATGTACCAAAACTCAAGATAACATTCGCATGACGCCTCTTTTGCTTCGCTCCTGATGAGCCTCTCACCACCACGAGAGAATGTGCAAAGTCATCCCAGGCATGAAACAGATCCCTTCTTTTTCCTCAGCGGAGAGCCTATAACTTGGCAGATTCGTAACATGGATACATTCTTGCAATGGAGCAATATAGGACAGTCAGGGGTTCGGCAAATTGGAAGCCGGAACTCAATCTTCCTCGTCGCTTTCGATGATCCTTCGTCTCGGTCTTGGTTGTGTGTATGATAGCACGGGCTTCTTCGCAGATGATGACGATAACGATGATGACGATAACGACGACGACGACGACGACGACGGTGGTTGTGCAGTGGTGGCATCGGCTGAATACAACCGAATCGCAGCTGTGTCTCTTATTGTCTCATCTGCCAATGTTGGATTGCTTCCCATCGATTCCGATACAACACTTGCTTCCACATTCGCCTTCTTCTGCAATATGCGCCTTACGACATCGTCATGCTCGTCAAAATCGACAACTTCATCATCCTCGTGTTCAACTTCACCAACAGCCTCCTCTGCCTCTTGTTCATCATCTGAAGAGGCAATAAACGAAGGATGAGAGTCCACCTCGTCATCACCATCGCCATCACTGCTAGTCTCGATGTCGTCCTCGTCACGATTTCCAATCCATTTTGCAGTCTTCTCCTCCTCTTCCTCGTCCTCCTCTCTCTTCAAATCATTAGCACTAAGGAAATGCTTACTCAATCCACCAGCGTGACCGACGTCAGACTCGGCAGCAGAGATGGTGAATTCGCTCTCCGAAGCTTCCGAGCACTCCTCTTCACCATCAGAGCTACCTTCATCGTCTCCTTCTTCATCGTCTCCAGACTCAGTCAAATCACCTTCAGTGCCAACCTCATGCTTCTCGGAAAAGTCCACCTTCTCCAACGGAACACCTTCAGCCTCATCAACAGGTCTAACAAACTTCGAATCGTCTTCTTCGTATGCACTCGCATCAATTACAATCTGCTCATTGATGTTCTCATCCGGAGAGACGTCAAAGGAGATGATGGACTTGCGACTCATCTTCGGCAGCACAATCGCCCTTGGAATTACTTCTTCCATATCCTCCTCGTCATCGTCGTCATCATCATCATCATCACCATCACCATCAATATCAATGGGCGTAGATTGGAGCTTATCAGCGACTGAAGACAACACCGGGCTCGATTCGCTCTTCTCCACCACAGGGGCAACGAATTCGTCATCGTCGTCCTCTACAATGGTGCGCCTGTTTCTTGGCTTGAGAACAGTAGATGGCGTGGGGGTAGCAACAGTAGTAGTATTAATAGTAGTAGCAGGTACAGCAGAAGAAGCAACTGGCTTCACGCGTCTAATCGTCACTTCATTGAGCAATCTCGCAATCTCCTCCTCCACGTCCTCCTCATGGGCGGAAACCCTCTTCTCGGGCGAATTAAGAGATACCTTTTGAGCGGGATTCGAATCGGAGACAGTAGAAGGCAGCACGGAAGCGGCTTTCTTGATCGTGACTGTCGGCGCCGTTGTCGGTTCCTTCTTCACTTCCGCCCTCTTCACACTTGGAATTTGTACAAAAGACATAGGCGGGAACAACACTTGAGTCTTTTTGGACGAGACGACAGCGGGAAGGCCTGTAGCGGATGAAGTCTTCGGCTTCGCATCCGCCCTCGTTTTCGAACTTGTTGTAGAAGCAGTTGACGATGAAGTTGGCGAGGACACCTTCTTAGCCACGGTAGGAAGTCGTTGTATGTGATCATTGCCACCCAAGTTACCAATGCGCGGCTTTTCGCGGACAGAAAAGGGATTCTTGCGCACTTTGGCCTGCGAGACCTTCATATTCGCCAAGCCCAATTCGAATTGATCGTCGACGGTGAGTAGCGTGATATCTCCAACACGAGTGCCAACCTGCGAGGGGTCTTTGCGCGGCCTGAGAGAGTTTCCGTCCTCGTCCACGTAGATGGTCGTTATTGGTCCTCTTTTGCCTCTTGCTGCCATCTTTCGCGATGATTCCTCTTGTTCCGATTGTACGACGTCCTTTGGTACGATAGTCTTCATCAGTAGCTCGTGTGCTTGGGTCGCGAGGGTGTCGGTTTCGTGTTCTCTTTGCAATCGCTGTGTCTCCTCTGTATAGAGTAGGTTGTGGTCCGAAATTCCAACCACAGTGGGTAACTTCTGCAAGAATTCCATTTCGCGGTCCAATTCCGGATACGAATCGCGCTTGTGAGAGTGCAGCGCCGCCAACAAACCTTGCGTCTGTGCCTCCTTGACATCGGCAGGATCGAACGTGAATAACTCTCTCAATTCGCCACGAGTGAAGTACGTATGGACAGAGGCTTCTTTTCCAAGTAGAGACTTCGACAAGGCGCCTTTGAAGACTTGTTTGCGATACATCTTCTCCTCGATTGTGCCACTGGAGATGAGCCTATAGATCACCACATTCCTCTTTTGTCCAATTCGATACGCGCGATCGGCTGCTTGGTCGTCCATGGCAGTATTCCATGCTGGATCAAAGATAACCACACGATCCGCGCTCGTCAAAGTGATGCCCACACCACCCACTTGTGTCGTCATCAAGAACAGGAATATCTCGCGATTCGTATTGTACTCGTCCACTAGCGCCTTTCTCTCCGATACCTTATTCACAGAACCATCCATGCGAAGACGACGCCAACCGGTTTTCTCCTCGTCGAAGCACTTCTCAATCAGATCCAACATCTTCACACTCTGCGAGAAGATCAGCACGCGATGATCATTGCGCTTCAATTGGCGCAGCAAATCCACAAGAAAACGCAACTTACCAGACTGCTCGACACAACGCTGACTCGTGGAAAGTTCGGGAAGATTGAAACCAGGGAAGGCCAAGGAATCAGACGCCTCCTGAGACCGCACCAACCGCGGATGATTCGTGATTTGACGGAGAACGCGAATAGCTGGGAGCGCCTGACCAGTGGACGCAATGGCCTCAGAAATCCGATCACGTTGCGAAACCAAGAACTGCGTGTAGATCGCCAACTGTAGTGGCTCAATAGGAATCCAGCACACCAAGTCATTCTTCTTCACCGTGAGATCAGGAATAGCGGCACCGCGCTTGGAGGAGGAGGAAGACAACTTCACGGGAGAATGGATCGAAACCGCACCAAGAGAGAGCGCCAACTCATCGCCCAGTCCATCGTCACTTGGAAGAGAAGACAGCTTGGAAGAAGAGACAGTCTTGTCGAATCGAGACGCAGCACTACTGGGGGAGTGGGGGTGCTTGAGAGAAGAGTTGAAAGAGTTTTCGGGAGATGCCAGCGAAATTTCCAAAGAGTTCGAAAGAGTTTTGTCGCCGACCTTTTGAGGGACTTTTGACGATGATGAAGTAGAAGAGGGACTGTTGGAAGTAACATTGTTCGGAGATGATGTTGACGGGGATTCCAGAGCTGAAGAAGCTGAAGGAGTTGAGGTGGAGGGGTCGGAAGAAGAGGAAGATATGATGTCCGTTTTCATACGCCTGATGAAGTGTGGTGCGATCAAATCCCTCAACTTTTGAGTCACCGCAGCGCCCTTCTTCACTTCATAGTCCGATGCGCCCTTCAGTTGTCCTCTGACGATCGGTTCTTCGAACTCACGCTTGAAGGTCTTTATCTCGCCTAGTAGTTGTCCATCGCAAGTGTAATTCAACAGAGCCCAAAGTTCTTGCAAGTTGTTGAGAATGGGAGTACCAGAGAGCACAAACTTGGAACGCGCCTGGAACGTCGAAATCGCCTTCGAAGTCTTCTTCGTTGGATCCTTGATCTTATGTCCTTCGTCCAATATGATTAGATCCCACTTGAGAACCTCTTCGCCACGCATTGAGAGGCTTTTGAAGGCGCTTTGGGCAGTTTCGTAGGTGGTGAGGATGATGCCTGACTTTTGCAAAATTTCATCCAGCGCTCTTTCCCGATTCGTCGAAGTTCCATGGAATAGGCGAACGCGTTTTCTCGGGCACCAGCGGGACAATTCGGTCTCCCAATTAGACATCAGCGACAAGGGCATGATGAGAAGAGCAGTATCGATCAGTCGAGAATGGAACAGACCATGAAGGAAGCTCGCAACTTGGATGGTTTTGCCAAGACCCATGTCATCACCTAAAATGCCTCCAGTGTTCTTCTTGAACAGGGTCCACATCCAAGATACTCCCTCGCGTTGGTGAGGATACAGTTTATCGAAGATATCCTTCGTCACCGTGAACTCAGTGCTCATACCAGCGTCCAAAAGCACGTCGCCCGTTTTCGGATCCTGCTTCCATTCACCATCGACAGTATCCAAGGTATTCAAGTAATTCACCTTCTCCACGAGCTTTTCGACCTTGTTCAGAAGCTTAGCATGGTCTGGAAACAAGCACAGCGCAGATTTGTAGAGTTGAAGTGCGGACGCGAATTCGCCCGTCGTTTCCGCTTCCTTCGCAGAATGAATGAGGCCATTAAACTCCTTTTTCACCTTCTTGTGAGCACTATCTACAAAGAGAGCAGAAAGATTGGTCAGTCAACAGTGGAAGGAGCCCAAAATGAGGGAAGCGGCGGTTTGAACGTTGAGGTGAACGGAAAGAGTGCTCCTGTAGGCGTAGCACAAGCGCAAACTCGGTCGATCAAGTAAAATAGGATAGCAGTGTGGTGTGCGTACCTAAAGAGGAAGGGGAGTCGGGAGCTTGCGACATGTTGGAGGTCAGAGGAGCGAGTGGATTGGCTGAGCATCGTCGCTGCAGGAAACGAGGCGTTTGGTTTCGGACAAGCCTTCAGAACTTCTCCCATACGTTTTCGGGGGGCTTGAACCATGTTGCATTGTACAGAATCAGGGGGTTTGGGGGCCCCACTCAGCACTCAGTGTGCATCCAAGTCCACTGCGTTAACCTCGTCTTCTCCAGAGGTGTATATCTTCGGTGCTTCGGACTCAGAGTCAGTGATCATGAGCGGGATGCGTTCTCTGAGAGGATCTGTGAAGTCCATCGTTTGGTCGACGTGGTTGTTGAGGTTACTTATCGCCTTTGCCGGTAATTGAGTGACTACATCTCTGTTGAGTCGATACATGAGAAGGTGTTCCAATAGGAGGGCGCAGAGCCAGAGAATCGAGGCGCAGATTTTGAAGATGACGTATCCGTTTGAGTAGATGCTGTTGACGGCAACTGAGAGATAGTAGGCCCAAAAGATGATGTCTTGAACGCAGCCCACAGACGCCGTGCTGAGGACGACAGAGATGAGCGTGAGGAGAATGTCCTGGTTGTAGTAGAACGTGACTGCGAAGACAGCGCCTAACGAGAACAGACCAAGCATATGTTGAGTAACAGACATGATGAGTCGAATGCGGAAGTATTGGTCGATACTGAGGTCATAGAAGGCAGCAACCGTGGGGAGGATTCCGCAAATTCCAGCGATGACCGTGACGATTCTGAGTCTTCTGGCCTTCTTCTCGATCTCTGGACTGCTCATAAGTTCCTTGAGCAGTGCAATTTCAAGAGCAGCACTGATGCGAGCGCTATCGTAGTGATACAAAAGTTGGTTCATGAGTCTTACCGGTATGAACGCCGCAATCGAGATCAAACACACCAAAACAGAGCTGACATAGAGAAGATTGATGAGCGAGGAGCTATCGGTGAGGAAGTAGTGCGAGAGGAGGTCGACGAAGCCAGCGGTGGGGATCCAATCTAGAGTTACGATTGTGGTGCAAACGACGTTAAACACGTTGCAAATGTAGGAAACGTTGACGATTCTGCGTAGGAGGTGGTCCCACTTGAGGTAAGAGGCGAGGAGGCCCGAAAAGTTGAGAAGTGTTTGGAGGATGGAAACGCCGCCGTACAGCCACAAAATTGCGAATGCTCTGAATGGCATGATATATTGATGTGCGTGTGCGTGTGTGCGCATGGTAGAGGCGATGGGTATGGAGATGTTGATGATGGCGAGGAGTGATCCAATCGTTGAGGCGGTCATTCCAATCCTCCATTGTGCGTGTGCTTTGGGTAGTAGATGCGATCGAGAGTATTGTTGGAAGCTCCCAGTGTTGAAGTGTCTGACATTGTGATAGATGTTGAATAGGATGCTGGAGAGGAGTACGAGCCCGGCGAGAGCGCCGGAGAGGATGAAGAAGGTTAAGGCGGCGGTATTGAGTTTCTGCTCGCACCCATTCATGAGACACGAAGTGGATAGAGAGGTGTTGCTGGTGAGCGTGCAAAGAGAGTCTAAGCACCAATCGCTTGTATTGACGAAAAGCGAGGAATAGGCACCTACGCCGGCATCGTTGCAACAGAGGTACGGCCCGCTCGCGTCTCCCCACCAATTCTGCGTTGCATCGATCATGAATGCCCCATCCCTGTGCGCTCTCGTAAGCGCATTGTGTAGGCCTTTCGTATAGGTGATCGCGGGCTCGGCAGCATTGCGAAGCAGGTCGTACACGCGGAATTCGAGCAACGGTTTCTCGAACGTGTTCCACCTCAGCTTTGACGCGTTTTGCACGTTGAAAGTACACCCATGGTCACTAGACGTATCGCTAATCTGGAAGGTACCATTATGGAAGTAATTACCATCGACATAGAACCACACGGAACAACGCAGCTCGAGCAGAAGATTCGACACCAAAGTCTCATTGAAGCGGATCACTCGATCAAATTCACGAAACGTGTTCTCCGAGAGATGCGCAGACGCGTCTTGCAACACCGCATGCAACCCGACCTTGAACGTATTCGAATGAGCGTACAATTCGGCATCAGAAGAGGCAGAAAGCAGCGCGTGACCGCCAAGCACACTACGCGCCACAGAACCCACCGAACGCGCCGCAAACGACATTTCCACACCCAAAAACTCACTGTCGACTATAGACACCAGAGAAGAACGACCAACAGAGACATTGGAACGGTGAAGAACGGAAAGATTGCGGAAATCCAAAACCGAGTCGAAACCAACGTCCACATGCAGCAGACACTCCATCTCCACAGAAGAAAGCGTGACATTGAAGGGGAGGGGCGAATACACAGAGAGACAGTAGTACTCACGAGAGAAGGAACCGAGAATCACGTGGTCCAAAGTGAGCGAGGCGGGCGAAATTTCTTCGGGCACCGTGACGCCTTGAAAGAACGGTTTGGCTGGATCTGAGCCCTCTACCGGGTATCCAACAATCGATAGATGCGTAAAATTCGCATTCCAGATCACAAAATCAGTGTAGTAGCCAGGAACGACGAAGATTGTCGAGACGCTGTTGGAAGCCGGATTCTGAGATGCATGTTCGAGAGCAGCAGTAATGTTGGGGAAATACGATATCCCAGGTCCAAGGATAGTACTACAGTTGCTAGAACGGCAGACGTAGAGGACCGCTTCGGCCGCAACAGAGGTTTGGGAATGTGAGAGCAGACTTCGGCAAAAGGAACGTCAGCGGTTTTACACGATTGTAATGTGTTCTCCATCAAGATTGGAAGTGGAATTGTGTAACGTACACAGAGATAATATACAAGAGGTACCAAAGGTAGGCACAACGAAGAGGAAGAGGCCCAAAAGAGGAAGAAGAAACGCGGCGCGGCGATGTGCCCATGATTGAGCGCTCCATTAGCAAGATTATAGTGACATCCAGAGGTGGAATGTAAAGTAGATGATGGGGACTATCTGTTTCCAGCGATCCAGGTCACGAGTAGGAGGAAGAGGAGGAGTGTGAAGTGTTAACCCTGAGGGGCAAATGGTACTCACCCAAGTCAAAGTGTTTCGGGGATCCCCGATACAGCCGCTTTCCGTCTGGCAAGGTTCCTTGGTGGCCTGTTCCCGTCTGGCAAGTGTTTTCAAGTTATACCATCAAATTTCTGACTATGTATCAGATGGGGCATGAATGGAAGAGCAGGGAATGATAGTTGGAGGAGCAAGTTTCGTCACTTTATGTCCTACTGTTTTGGTGGGAGACTTTTTGGGTACTGATACGATGCAATGACACCCACAGCTTCTGCGACATGTTTACGAATCAGAGATACCTCTTTCAGTACCTGAAGATACGTCTATTGAACCAAAATGGCCTTGCGACCTCGATTCGTCGAAACTTTGGACGACGTGTCTTAGGACTCTGTCGTCTCTCTATGTCCTCATGTTCCAGAACCGATCATAAATTTCACGGAGGGAGTGAATAAGCAGTCATACAGGCATGTGCGGATCCATTCACTCCCAGATGATGATGGCAATCAATTCCTCAGCGTCTGTTCTTCATGTCATCTCTTTGCACCTGACTCTAAATTCACCCAACCTATGTTACGCATGGTGATACGCGAGAAACGAGAAACGAGAAACGAGAAACGAATATAAGGCTCCTTTCTCGCCATAACTCATGTCACCAACACTAAGAATACGAAGAACATGAAAGAATGAGTCAGAACAACGAGATCGCTCGAAGAACACGCAGAAAGACAGAGAGGCCACTGGGACACAAATCTGGGTTTTCCTGTATGTTTTGAGACTCAATTGGCATGTGTCACATGTAGAACGTACGTAAATCTCAGTTAAATACTGATATTACGGCTTTCGACCCCCAGCTATGCGTACTATGAGAGAACGACACAGGAACCACCTCCATAAGCTCATCACGGGCGTTGATATCTCAACTTAGAGATAGAAGTGTGTTCCATACATCGAAAAAGAGCGAATTGGTACCAGAAATGGGGAGTAAGGGGGTAATCAGAGACGAACGACGCAGAAACGAGGAAACATATATGAAGCAGCTTCTTCGAGACTTTCTACACTTTCAAGCTTCTGTTCATTCAAAGATAGCTAGAAATCAACACAAACGTCAATCTTTCTACTGATATGGTGTGAGTAGGAGCTACATGAAGGCGAATAGAGCACAACCATCCGGAAGGACTCTCAAGGCCTCTTTCAGAGCTTCAAACATGACCAGTGGCACTACGATCTCGCTTGATACATACCTCCAAGTGTCTTCTCACGGATGAAGGCAGCTTTTTGGTGCATTTAACAAACCGATGTTGGAAATATGAGAAAGCGGGCAGGTATAAATCGCGAGCTCCTTGGCGGTCGAGGTGCGGACGAAGAACGTTGTAGGGGTGTAACGCGTGTGTCAACCCGTGTAAAGCGTTGATGACGTCACTTTTCGAAGCGGCAGTGGGGAGTTGGAGCGTTCGGTGTTGGGGAGCGGCTGATTTCTGTCCCGCGCTCAACAAGAGGCAGAAAACCGAAGGATGGCGCGGCGTTCGGAGAACTCTCGGTGTCGCTCCCTGCCGCTGCTTCTACTGCGCGTCCTCATTCGGTCAAGCATGCTTTCGGTTCTCCTCTCTCTGTCAATCCCCTCGTCACTCTCCACTCCCTCTCATGGCCGACGCCCATAAGAAGGCTGACGCCATGCGTCGCAAAACGCTTGACTTCCAGCGAATATTCACAGCCGCAGACTCGGAAACCGTGATCCAAGGTGCGCACCCGCACGAAATTGAGCGCCCAACCAGCGCCTCTTCTTTCACCTCACTGACCCCGCATTTGCCCCCCCCCTCCCCCCCTCTCGATCCCTAGACTACTCTTGCATGATGAACGGCGTGCTTGGTCGCATGTACATCTCACAAAACCTCGTGTGCTTCTACTCCGGGTTTCCAGAACGAATTGTGCGTCTTCTGCGCCTCCTTCATCTCATGCTCCTCCTCCAACTCCCGAATGCACCTCATCTCTCTCTCCTCTTCTCATCGCACCCCAATACTCCCCCGTTGCAATCCAATTGAAGCGAGTACTGACGACTTGACTCTCATTTATCTGCTTGTTGCCCTAAATAGGAGAAAATCCACCTCTCGAAGGTTACAGACGTGCAGAAGGACAAGGGTCTGCTATTTCAAGGTATTTCGGTTGTACATGATCGTAGCGGTGCTTCTCATAAGGTTCGTGTGAGTCTGTGTGTCGTTTGGTCTTGTCGAGAGGCCCTCGAAACTTCTCTAACCCAAACGCGCCCCGGTTTGCGCTTCTGCTTGCGATTTTAGACGCTCTTTACCAATTTCTCGCATCGTGATGAGACCTTTGAGTTGATGGCGTACATATGGCAGAATCCGGTGAGCTATGTGAGCGCGGCGAGCGATGAGGGTCTTGGTCAGATTGAAATCCGCTCTGGTTCTCGTGCGAGTGGCATGATTCGTTCAGGTTCTGGTGTAGCTTCGTCGTCGTCTTCTTCTCCTGGTGCGACTGTTGTTGATGGCGGTGGAGGCTTCAATCGCACGTCAGCTGCGTTCGGGCTTTCGCCGGTGGCCACGTCCTCCCCCATCGCTACTTCTCCCTCTGGCAATCCCTTTGGTGGTTCTTCTTCTTCCCTTCTAGTGTCACAATCTCAATCTAGTAATGAGGTTGCCCTAGCGCAGCAACAGACGCGAGTGGACGTGGAAAAGGCTCGCGAGGCGCTTCGGATCGCTTATTCGACACGTGAGGTGACTGCGGATACGATTAACAAGATTGAGCAACAAGGTCAGCAGTTGACGCGTATGGAAGCGCATTTGGACAATATGAGTGCGAACTTGGAAAAGAGCGAGACGTTGATCCGCGGCATGGAATCCGTGTTTTCGTACATTGGCAACAAGTGGCGCAAGGGCGGTAAGAACCCTCCGCCTGTGGTTGATTATGGCAATCGCGCGATCAAGATTGAGAAGATGGAGCCGCCGTTGGACATTGAAATCCTGTGCAAGAATCCGGACGATTCCTTCACGCCTGCACTGCTTCGTTTGCACACGATGGGCTTCGCATGTGTCGATGCGACAACAGGCAAGCCTTTGAATGCTTCATATGCGTGGCCATACTCGGACGTCGCACAATTGCTGCTCAGAGCGAGACACGAACATTTGGACATCAAATTCACGCTCTCCAGCAGCAAGGAGCGCTTCCGGCTCATGTCGTCCTATCTGCAACTCATCGTCAACGAACTACTATTACGAGCACCAAAGGACGCAATACAAGTAACTTTCGAGCCAGGCGTCAAGCAATTCGAGTACAACAACCCGGCGCTCTCCAAGATCCCTCCCTCCTCGCGTTCCGCCGTCTCTTCGGGTTTCTCGCGACCGGAAGCTGCCGTGAAGACTTCTACACTGCTATCCGCAACTGCAGACCAACAGACAAGGGACGAACTAGACGAAGTGGACAGACACATGGACGAAGTTTCAAAAGTCGTCGGAGACATTGGAGACATGGCCGTAGCCATGGGACATGAGCTATCCGCTCAAATTGAACACATCGACAGAATTGACAGAAAGGTAACCGAAAACAACGACAGAATCACAGTACACACCAACAGAATGAACAAACTCATGTCGTAAAAGAGGTGAGCGTCTCAACACATCTCCCGATCTCCTTCTACACTCAAAACCTCAAAAGTGACCACCGCCACCGTCATCACCATCACCATCACTGTCACATCATCATCATCCCTCCTCACTGGTGCACCATCGGCCACCCAACCACTCGCTCCATTCCGTTCCACCCAACAAGTCACACCAAATGTATACAACTGCGATCTTACGAATGCAACTCATACATATTCATTGATTCTGGCGCAAGTGGCATCAGCTGCTGTGCTGACCCGAACTGATCGCTCGCTCCCTGAGGTCTCCTGTGACTCATATTGGAGGAAACACCTCCCAATCTATAGACGCGACACTCTCTCGTATATTACAGACACAACTCGGATGTGAAAGGGCCATTTCAGCTCTGGATTCCCAGTGAGGAGAGCCACTGCGAGACTTCATCGTGTCCTACCATGTTGGGAACGTACACAATGGATTTTCCCTTTGCATCTTTCTGAGTGATATCCGCGCCGTGTGTTTGCAGCCATTTCAACTTGGACAGTTGACCAGTGGATGCTGCAAAATGCGCCGGAGTCCAGAGCTGGTTGTTCTTGATGTTCACATCCACGCCCTGTTCAAACAGCCATTCCAACACTTCCATGTGTCCGTACTCAGCTGCAAAGTGAATGGGCGCATTGCCGTCGTATGATGAGGTCTCTGCGACGTCTGCGCCGCGTTCCTTCAAAAACTTGAGGGTCTGTAATTGTCCCTTGGCAGCGGCCCAGAAGGTCAAACTCCATCCTCTCTTGTCCTTGACGTTGATATCTACACCTTGCTGGGTGAGCCAATCCAAGACATCAGTGTGACCGCGAGTAGCTGCGAAGTGCGCCGCTGTGCGTTCATTGGGATCTCTTTGCAACACGTCCACCTTCAGTGCCTCCTGCAGCCACTTTATCACGTGCAATTGGCCAGCTAAAGCAGCAGAGAAGAGCGGGCATCATCCAGAGGCGCTTTGTTCAGAAAAATCGACGCCCATTTCGTCCAGCGGTCCCAAAGCGGGGATGTTGCCCACACTGACCGTCACAGCCATGAGCATCTGCAGAGCAGCAGGATCTAGAGAGAGCAGATTGGTGTCTCTGATGAAGTCCAGGAGAGGGTCCACAGTAGAAGAGGTGAAGGAAGAACGAACGATGCTCATGCCGAGCGTGTGTTCAGCGATGGGCTCAGACGGGGCCGGTGATTCTTGCAAAACCAATTCCAATATGGGACGTAAGATACTTACAAGTTCGAATGGGTCGTAGGAGAGAAACGGAGATGATGGAGAGAGAAGAGAGAAACGGGAACTCCGTACTTGCTGTTCTGAGAAGGTTGATCCTGTCCTTGTACTTGAAGACGTGTTGTACGAGATAGATGTGACTGTCCACGAGGGGTATGGATGGGCGGGGAGAGATGAGAAGGCAGAACGATCGTCAGATGTGAGTGGAAGAGGCTGAGGAGTTTCAAGTGGAAGAGGCTACAATGGGATTAAGAATAGAAATGAAAAATGCGGAGCGAGATATGGAGTGGACGTACGTGAGTGGGAAAGTGTCACTGAAGCGGGTACTGAGGTGGTCTATGGCCTCAATCGGATTTCAGGGAATTCGCACGTCTTGTGTGAATCGATGGGCCTTCCTGCCCCTTTCCGGCCAACCGCCACACAAAGACGTGTTGCAAGAGCCCAAAACAGAAGACGAATGAGCGCAACATGGTAAAAGGGGCTTGAAAAGGGCTTGCAGAGCGACGGACCCAAGTTCGACTCGAACGGAATAGCAGAAAAGACATTAGTGCGCTCGATCTGCAGGGTCGTAAATAGCTTCAACACGTAGCGCGTGTAAGATACTAGGTGAAACTCAGTACAAACGCCTTGTGGCGACGTGAGAGGTCCTGAATTCGGCGTTCGTTGAGGAAGGTCAACCTGCGGCAGCGAAAAACACGCCCGCACATGCATTCGCAGTGGTGCAAGACTCAGTTTTCCATTCTCCTTATGTTAGGACGTCTGTCTAGTGCCAATAACGAACAGAGAGAGGGGATAGTGGAGCGAAGGTGGCGATGGAGGGGGGGGTGAATGAAGAAGCGATTGGCTAGCAGCTCGACGTCCAAGGATCTGCCTCGCTTTGCCAACTACTCTCTTCTGCCTCCTCCGTCTCTTCATGCCCCCTGTGTCCTCTGCACCACGTACCATGTGAGTTGAAACTTCATGACCTCCCCTGTCTTCCTCAAACCCTCGTCGAGCGCCGAGACGCCATCGCCCGCCGCCGTTCTGAACCTTTTGGTCCCCCTCGCTCCCAACATCAAGTTCTCCAAGTATCCGCTCGCTCAACCGATTCTCGAGTATATATTGTGCCCCTATCCACTCCGAGAGGACCATCCTGAACTCTATGAAGCGCTACTGGAGCTGAAAGACGCTAGGCGCCTCAAACTCTTCCGTGCAGTCGCTTCTGTGACCTACGCTGACGCTACTCCTGGCTCTACTCATGTTCACTGGACGCTACTGTCACCAGACCATTCGAAACTTGATATTTTGGATGGCACCGTTTTGCACGTGAACGATAGTCTTGGTTGGAACGTTTCAGTTCGAGTCAAGGCCTCTAAATTGGGCACATTGGTGTTTCTGCCAGATCTCAGCTCGCTCGAGGTTGGCCATGGCTCGTTCCTTCTACCTGTCAATGGACGATGGGAAATGACTCCAACGAAGGTTGAAAAGAAGGATTCTCTCCAACTCCACTTCAACGTAGTCGTTTACGACCCAAACCCCTCACGTCGCCTACTGCTGCTCAAGTTTATGAAGATTGTGGGCACAACTCACAAGTTTATGCACATTCCGATGATTGTCGACATTGCAAACCCAAATAAGATCGCGTACGAGCGACTCTCCGATTCGTTCACAAATTCACGCCAAATCTTCCCGTCCATGCTTCATGGCACCTTAACAGGCACCCCATTCTACAAGGCCGATGAAACTTCAAAATGGATATCGGACGAGAAGGAAGTGCGAACCCTGTATGGACACAAACACCTCGCGAAAGTTGTCGCCTTCCAACAGGCCGCCGACAACCCACAACGCTGCTCGTACTTGTTCGAAACCTCTCATGTTAACTTGAGACAATGGTTGGAGAACCCATGGCCGCTATTGGAATGCGATGCAGACCTGATCGAAGTCTCCAAGATTCAACTCCTCACGCAATGCGCTGAAGCACTCGAATACATCATCGTTACAAACAAGAAGATGCACGGATACGTCTCCTTAGATTCGGTGTTGATCAACTCCAACTACGAGGCGAAATTGCTCTGGAATTGCAACTGGCCTCCTGTCCCTCCCACCCAAGCTCAGCTATCGGCCAATCCGTCCACGGTACGTATTCTACCATGCTACATTCAGGTGTTTCGAATCATCTTGTCTACCACCTGGTACTGACGATATCATCTCGACGTTGGGTCGAATTCTCCTACTTCCGCTTCCTCGCACTGGTTTCTATGACCCTATTTTCTGTATCGCATATCGGTGTTTTTGATGGCATTTCAGTATCGCTACGCTTCTCCCGAGATATTTGCTTCCAATCTGACTGAGTATACGGAATCGAGTGAAGTGTTCGCCTTTGGAGTGTTGATGGCCGAGTTGATGCTTGGTAGACCCTTGATTCGTACTGTTGATGATGTTTTGAGTGGTTTGGGACTGCCCATTCCCGCGTCTGTCCTGGACTTGGAGAAATCGTCTGGCTCCGGTTCGCCCTTCTGTTTCGATCCCAATCTCCATTCTCTTGTGCTTCAATGTGTCAATCTCAATCCAACTGAACGTCCACTGCTGTCGCAGGTCGTTTTGGCGCTCCGTGGTGCACTTGCATGTGCAAGAGGCGATTCGTACTTTTGGCGCCAACTTTCTCCCCTGAATCTCTACTACAAAGCTCGCGCCTCCACTGAATTGGCTGAAGTGACCAAAGATCAGACCGAATATCTGTTCGTTTCGCACCTGGAGCATACTGGAACACAGCCGTTGGAGAACGCAAAAATCCCGCTCAATATGGAGTCTCTCCTTGCCCCACGTCTCACCACTTCGAGCTCTAATGGCATTGGCATGTTACCATCGGGGTTGAACACGTTATATTTGCCCGCTATGACCAAGTTCCGCTTAGATTGGCTAATGTTCTCCCATCTCACTACTCTGTGGCTCGGACCGGTCTCTGCGGACTGGACAGCCGGAAATGCACAGGCGAAGATTGTATTGAAACTTCCACAAACAATCACGGCATTGGGCATTGAAGATCTCGACTTATCGCGTGTGGAAAAGGAATGGCTTCCGAAGGACCTCTTGACTCTCCATGCTGGCTCTCGTACCCCTGCTCAAGCCATTACCTTGTCCCATTTGCCCCCTGCACTCACTTTCATTAGCATCCCTGGATACGCCGGTAACATCCCGAAAGATGGGTTCAATCCAAATCTCACACATCTCTCCCTTCCATCGGCTGCCACTACCTTCGCTGAGATAGAGCATCTTCCGACTGGACTTAAGTACCTGGATCTGAGCGCGTTCAGCGACAAGGTTCCATCAGACAAGGAGAAGTTGGCGTTTTTACCGAAACTTCGCCATCTCAACTTTCGTAGCCTCTCCCTCGACGTGCTTCGCTGGACACTCTTGTTGCAAGGACACTCTTGTCTTGAAACTCTGATCGTAGGCTCTCTCATGGCTACTACAGCAGAGGCTGCGCAACATCTGAATCGTTTGACTCATCCCTCTCTCACATCCGTCACCTTCACTCAATTCGCTGGAGATCACAGTTTCCTGATGTTGGAAATGGTCAACTTGCTCCCAAATACACTGAGAGCGCTGGACCTGCAGAAAGGATACATCGACCCGAACAACAAGCAGAACATTGTGAACGCTCTCCCAAGGTCACTCCTCTTCCTATCACTGGCACAGGATACGTCCCTAAATGACGAGTGCCTATCGCTTCTTCCAAGAGGATTGACACACCTACACGCACCATCGACTACGAGAATCACGCATGTTGGCATCCCGAGACTTCCAAGAGGACTCACTTACCTCAACATCTATTCTGCGCAGACAGCGGCCTTTGCCATGCCTTGGTTCCCTCCAAATCTCACGACATTCACTCACGGACCGACAACATGGCCTGCTTCAGACTTCATGTTCCTGCCTCCAAAGGTCAGGTGAAGAAAACCCTCACGTCTCAGTGCATGTGTGTGTCAGGGTGCCTGGTGTGTGTACCTCCCAATGTATCACATCCCTTCCCCGCCAATCGAAACCTCATCACCAAATCAAACTCACGTGTCGACCACGCGATAGGCGGCTGGGTTGAGAGTTCCTTCTTCACCACGGCGTAGGTGCTCTCAGATTCGGAAATAGGTTAGGCCAATTGATGACGGCTTGGTTTACTTCATCGAGAGTCGTAAGTTGGTCAGTATCGGGCACCGGCTTCTGCATCTAGAACCACAGGAGTTCGCTGTTGTAGCGAATTTTATCCAATTTTGCTACTTTTCAATGGGTTTATCTTGTGTACAGCACTCGCTACCGCTCGTTGCTGTTGTAATACAAGAATAATACCCATTGATAAACCGCATCATGGGATAACGAAATATCTGCCTCGAGCGAAGCTTCTCGGTACCCTCTTGAAATCGGCAGATAACAGACCATTACGGTGCCGATCGAGCTCGATAGCAGTCTGATATTGAGAGAAGTTGCGAATCACTACACGGGAATGGGGGAACGGGATGTTTCGAAGACATGAAGGAAAAGGGGAGGTAACTGGACCGGTGGCGA
>Ga0307375_10000875_pt1 | contig 35068 bp, 31 predicted proteins | sample TR1MG_FD_202531 | JGI IMG/M metagenome (GOLD analysis project Ga0307375, IMG submission 202531) | Soil microbial communities from Risofladan, Vaasa, Finland - TR-1 | ecosystem: Environmental > Terrestrial > Soil > Coastal area > Acid sulfate soil | place: Finland: Risofladan, Vaasa | collected... | reverse complement strand
CGCTTAACCTTAAGGGAACAGCCAGCAGAAAAAACACATCCATTGCCTACGACCTTTACAAAGAAGGAAAGAAAAAATTCACGGTGCCGTTTCTGGAGCACAAGTACAACCTTGTTACCATGTTTGACTCCCTTAACTTTAGCCTCAAGGGGGAACAGTTTTCATCGAGCCTTGCAAAGTTGAAGCTGTCCGGCAAAATTTACGGAACAATGCTGAACAGCCCAAAACTTGCGCAGGAAACTGTAATGATAGACAGCATGAAAGGAAACAGTCTGCTCACCATTGGGAAAAACTTCTTTGAGGTTGACAGCAGCTCCTCATTTGGGTTCAATAAGCTTGCTGCAAGGTTTTACGCACGTTATCAACCCGGCAGATTGCCCATTGTAGACCTTAAGATTTCGACAGGTGATTTTCCAGCCGAGAACCTTTTCTCATCGCTTCCCGAAGGTCTCTTTACAAATCTTACTGGAATTTTGGTTTCAGGAACACTCAAGTTCCGGCTCGACACCCACATAGATATGGCACAGCCCGATAGCTTAACGTTCTCTTCGAATTTGACCAGCCAAAAATTTAGAATTCTAAAATACGGCCAAGCCAACCTTTCAAAAATGGACACGAGCTTTGAGTACACCGCCTATAAACATGGCGTTCCGGTAAAAACATTTATTGTTGGTCCTGAAAACCCAGATTTCAGAACACTTGATCAGATATCGCCTTACCTTAAAAATGCAGTGCTAACCTCCGAAGATGGATCATTCTTCTGGCACCATGGGTTTAATGAGGAAGCGTTTAAGGGAGCACTTGCCGAGGACTTAAAAAAAGGAGAATTTGCCAGAGGCGGATCGACCATCAGCATGCAGCTGGTGAAGAATGTGTACCTGAATCAAAATAAGAATATTGCGCGAAAGCTGGAAGAGATGCTCATTGTTTGGCTCATTGAAAACAACCATCTCGTTTCAAAGGAGAAGATGTTTGAAACCTACCTAAATATAATTGAATGGGGACCTGATGTTTACGGTGCCGAAGAGGCATCTAAGTTTTACTTTAACAAAGACGTAAATAACATTACCCTTAGCGAAGCCATCTTTATGGCAGGAGTAATTCCTCGGCCCCGAACCTATGCACACTTTCTCGACTCAACTGGACATCCAAAGCCATTTGTAGGCGATTACTACCGGTTAGTTAAAAACTTTATGCTTCGCCGCGGACAAATTACGCAGGAGGAATACGACAACACCCAACCCATTGATAAAGTTACTGGCTTAGCGCTGGAGCTGCTTAACAAACCAGCGATGGAACTAGACTCAACGCAAACCGATGAGGATGGAATAATCACTATGGAGGAGTCAAAAAGTGATAATCAAGAGTAAACAATCAGATTGAACAACCATTGCATAAAAAAGCCCCGACATTTATCGGGGCAAATTTTTATGGGTGTTCCGCAAAGTAACGCTGGCTAGTTAATATAGAAAGCTTCAACTCCCGGATAGTAGTATTTCTCCTTGGCAATTTTCTGTGGGAAAAGAAAATATCGAATTTCAGCCTCAGAGCAAAGTACGTCATCCTTACTATACAACTCAGCCTTAATAGTTACCAAACGACGGTCCCGACTAAGGATTCTGGCCTTAAGTTTCACCTCTGTACCATTAATTAATACGGGGTTTTTGTAGCGAATATTTATCTCCGCAGTTACACCCGATGTTTGGCACTTAACGTAGACAACCCAGCTGGCGATTTCGTCGAGCAAGGTGGCCTGAATACCTCCATGCAGTACATCGGTATACCCTTCAAAAACCTTTTCGGGCAGCCAAAAGGCAATCATATCCTCATCTTCCTCATAGAACTCAAGATGCAGGCCTGACTTGTTGAAGGGGGAGCAACCAAAACACTTGTGGCTGTTAGGGTCGTTGCTGCTAAATGGGTTATTAATCTTCTTCATTTTTACGGCGGTTTCTGGCTTCGAAATTATCAAAATAATCCAATTAAAGCACAACAACTATTTTTTGACACAATAGCAGAGACTCACCATTTGTTGAAAATTGGACAGATATTAGGCAGTTAGCACCTTATCGAAGGTTCGATAATTTTTATCGTGCTTTAGGCTATCGAGAAATCGTCAGCATCGTGCCAAGCTGGGAACTTCGATCTGAATGCCTGCAAATCAGTCATGGAGAATTCTGCTATCAAGACCTCATCGTTACGGGTAATTGATGCAGCAAGAGGCTGACCCTTTGCATTCATTAATACCGAGTCGCCAGCATAGGTGAGCCCCATACCATCGGACCCAACTCTGTTTACTCCTACAAGACAGGCTTGATTCTCAATGGCGCGAGCCTTAAGTAAAGTGGTCCAAACATCGCGACGGCTATCTGGCCAGTTTGCCACATAGATAAGCAAATCATAATCATTTCTGCTTCGGCTCCAAACCGGGAATCGCAGGTCATAGCAAATTAACGGTCGAATTCTCCAACCACGATAGTTTACCACAAGCTGCTGTGCTCCGGCGCTGTAATGGTTGTGCTCCTCTCCCATTCGAAATAGATGCCGCTTGTCGTATATATGAAGCGTTCCGCTAGGTTCTACAAACACTAGCCTATTGTAGTATCGGCCATTCTCTTGAGCAATAAAGCTACCTGTCAACGCTATGCCCCGTTGCTTCGCTTGCTGCTTAAACCATGCAACGGTTGATCCATCCATTCCTTCGGCTAACCGCTCTGGATTCATTGAAAAGCCCGTTGTAAACATTTCCGGAAGTACCACCAAATCAATATCGGGCGATAATGTATCGAGCATCCTGCTAAATTTTCCAAGATTACCTTGTACGTTTTCCCACAAGATATCTGCCTGAATGGCGGCTACTTTCAAAATATTATTCGATTCCATCATAGGTAAATGAGCTTAAGTCGTCAAAAACTAACCGATTATATGCCTCCCTCAACTTATGGCAAGTTGGATTAAGCGGGTTGTATGCAATGTCATCTATTATAGCAATCGGCAATATTCCCGGTGATGTTCCAGAAAGAAATGCCGCCCTGTAATTCGGAAGAATTGCAGATGGGACAGATATTTCCTTCACTTCAAGACCTATTTCCGACGCCAATTTTAAAACCATTTGGCGAGTAATACCGGGAAGTACTGACTTTAGAGGTGGGGTGATTATGGAGGTTTTTTCTATCAAAAAAAAGTTTGAACGACTGCCTTCCGTGACCTCCCCTTCGCCATTTACCAGCAAAACCTCATACCAATTGTTTGTCTTCATCAATTCATTGGCATGGCTAACAAAGGGTCTGTTCAATATTTTTGCATTTGGATTGGCTCTTTCGGCCCGAAGCAACCCTACCGAAACCCCTTGGTTGTATAGTGCTTCTTCAGGATAAGAGCTTGGAATAAGAAACATTTGATAGCAAGGACAACTGGAATGAACGAAAACTTCAATTTTAAGGTTGACATTTTGCGCATTATCTGCAAATACAAGGTTTTGTATGGCATGCCTAATTTGTAAAGAGCTCCAGCCAAGCACTACATTGGCTATTCTGCACGAGTTTTCCAAGCGAAGCATATGCTGCCGAAAAAAGAGAGGCCGACCACCAATTATACGAATAACCTCATATACAACCGTATGCTCGGAAAATAAATCATGTTTTTGAGAGTAAGGGACAACTTCACCATTAACAATACAAAAACCTTCCTTCGGTTTCATTTTTATTTCAAAGGTAGCAGTTTTCTTTTTCGCTGCATTGTGGCTGAATCGGGTTTAACACAGCAATTGCTAAGAATGGATGTGATTAGTGGGCGGTAATAATTGTTGAAAAACTTATAGCCCGATGGACGAAGTGCGTAGGATAGCAAGCGGTTAATAGTGTTAGAGCCCCATAGGTAGGAGGTAAACAGGTATGATGGTGTGTGGGCAAAGTTGCCAGCAAAATAGTAAATTGTTCCGTTCTGAGTTGAAGAAACCATTGCCGGAAATACTGCTGGAATTCCATTGCTGTGCAAAAGAGAAATTCCCTCAGGATTGAGGTCAAGCAAATAGGTGCTATAAACCTTAAAGTCGGCCGGCACGCTAATTATCTCAAACCACCGACCATAAGGAACTACTGGATCAACCTTAAAAGTCCGAACTGCCTCTTCTGTAGAGATTATACTAATCGTAGTCGATTTTAGATGCTGCCCCTTATAAAGCAGAAAAACAGTTCCATCTGGCCCTACAAAAACAACACCACCTTTACTATTAGGCCAAAGCTTTCCAGTTGAGTTTTGATAGAGATTGATTAGCCAACGGGGTGGTCTATCCGCGGAGAGAGAGTCAAATTTTTCATAGGCACGACCAATCCACCCTGTGTAGGTAAACCCAAACAGGCTGGCCACCTTATTTCTCACCAATCCGCTTCCCAAGCTAGAAAATAGATTATACTCGGCAATAATTGGTTTACCCTTCTCCTTCATTGCCTTCAGCAGCAGGAAGTCATTTTGGTTTAGTCCACCATAAATTTTCTGACCAATATTGGACTCATGCTTTCCCATCCAATCATCGGAATAAACCCCATAGCAGTCAACGTAGTAGACCAGATCGAGACTATCGGCAAAATGGTTGATTTGAGCAATGCGAATACTTCGAAAATCAAACGTGCCTTTGGTTGGATCGACGGGGTAAAAGCCATAATAATCTTTGCTATCCTTGTATGAAGTGCTGTCTGGTTTGACAATACGAAGGCTGTTCAGAATCCAGAATAGCGATTTATGTTCATAGTAATCTGACCTAGAAACTGTTTTATCGAGCACATATATGCTTGAAACGGTCTTGGGTAAGCGTTCCCACTTTAGATATAGAATAAGTAGCGAGGCACAAATTGCCATCACAATTATAGAAACAGTAATAATGAGCCGTTTCATCCGATTTCGTAATTTATAGATATGAATTCAAACAACTCAATAACCACAATAGTAACATAACAATATTTAACCGAGAAATACGCTCCAGAGAAGCATATTCAATGCACAAATTAATGGTCAATTTACAAAAATATAAAAGACTTTTTCAGTGAATTGCCTTTTCCTTAATAGAATTTAGCGTATCAAGTAGTTCATCCACACTTGGCACTGGTTTAAAGCAGCTTTTACCATGGCACACAAAAATTTTATTTTGCGAGGCAAAGTGCTCTGGCTGAAGAACAGGCAGTTGGCCAATTGTGGCAGATGCGGCAAAAATCATAGGTGGATAATAGAAAGAGTTTAATCTTGAAAGGTCACCTTCGTTAAGTTCATCGGCAACAGCTACTACTACTGGTTGAAAAAGATGTCTCAGGTAAAGTCTTGCCCAATTTGCTGTATAAGGGCCAGCACCGGAGAGCTGTATCTTTAGGTTATATACCATCTGCCGTGATATTTGGCAATATTGCTCGTTGTGAAAGTACTGGCCAAGGGTTAAGAGCACATGACCAAGTGTGGAAGCCGCTGCCGGCATTACACCATCGGTAAGTTCCATTTTGCGCGATACCACAGCAGGTAACTCCTTTGATGTGTAGAAGAACATTCCACTTGCCACGTCGTAAAACAGCTCTATGGCAAGATCAACCAAATCTTTAGCCAATAGTAGCCACTTTTCATCAAGCGAGGTTTGATACAATGATATATAGCCATCGGCAACAAATGCATAGTCGTCAAGAAATGAAACTTCCGACGCATGGCCAGAGGTATAGCACCGGCTCAAACGTCCTTCATTTGCAACAAGAAAATCTTCAATAAACTGGGCATTGCTCTCGGCAAAGCACTGCATTCCTGGATCCTCCAAGTATCGAGAAACTTCTGAAAGTGCTTTTAGCATAAGGCCGTTCCAACTAGCAATCTGCTTGATATCCAAGGATGGCTTTTTCCTCGCCGATCGTTTTTGAAAAAGGGTTTGAACAAGTAGGTTTAAGCGAGTAACCTCCTCCGGTAAAAGCTGCGAAGTGTGGTAGTTTTCGTTCCGCACCAAAACGCTACCATCCTTCAAATGTGTGCTACTTTTAAGGATTAATAGCTGCGAAAGGATTTGATAATCATCACCGGCCAACTCTTTAAGTTCCTCGTTGGTCCATAAATAAAATTTGCCCTCCACTCCATCGCTATCAGCATCAATGGCGCTATAAAAACCTCCATTTTCGGACCACAAATCACGAAGTGCAAACTGCAGTGTTTCCTTTGCCACCCGGGCAAAATCGGCATAACCATAATAGACAAATGCCTTGGCATACACAATTGCCAGCTGGGCATTATCGTAAAGCATCTTTTCGAAATGAGGAACTATCCACTCTTTATCAACGGAATAGCGAAAGAATCCACCTCCAAGATGGTCGTAAATTCCACCACTTGCCAGTTTTTTTAAGGTTAAAAACAGGTTGCTTCGAACCACTTGGTCACCCGAAAGCCAAGCATAGTCGAGCAGAAACTCTAATGCTGGCGGCATCGGAAATTTTGGAGCGGCACCCCAACCTCCATTTATCTTGTCAAATTTGCGCTTCCACGGCTCCACCACCAACCGCAGATCACGGATCGAAAAATTAGAAGCCGGCACCCGCTCCTTAATTATTTCTGTATTGGCAACACCTTCTGTAAGCTCATGCGCCGCTTTTAAAACTTTTTCTCTATCTGTTTTCCATGTGGTAACCAATCCTTTAAGGATTTCCTTCCAGTGGTTTGGTGGATAATAGGTTCCACCATATATCGGGCTTTTATCGGGGAGAGCAAAACAATTGAGGGGCCATCCACCACTTCCACTAATGAGCTGAACAGCACCCATATAAACTTGATCCACATCAGGTCTTTCTTCCCGATCAACCTTTATGCAAATAAAGTTTTCGTTCATAAGAACAGCTATTTCCGCATTCTCGAACGACTCCTTCTCCATAACATGGCACCAGTGACAAGCAGAATATCCAATACTCACTAGCACGAGCTTATCCTCGGCCTTTGCCTTTGCAAATGCTTCTTCCCCCCATGGATACCAATCAACTGGATTGTGTGCATGTTGAAGTAAATATGGACTAGTTTCGTGAATTAGCTTGTTTGGCATGAAATTGTTGGTTGAACAGAGAAACAACTACAATAACAGAAACCATGCCTGTTTGTTGAATTCAATAGCATGGAATAATTATATTATTGATCCATATATTCCTAGCCTTTGCCGTAGAGGTGACAAAAAAAACAGAGCTTATAAAAGCTAAAAATGAAAATTGAGGGGTAAGATCCAAACAAATTTCGACGCATTAACTTACCGACAAATTTGTAGATTAAAGCAAAAATGAAGTTTACCCTGAAACGTTTAATCCGCTTAAATGTCTTTAGCAACGCCACGCGTTCGATATTCACGTCAGAAGGGTTCACACGATAAAGTGCGAGTAAGTTTTGAACTGCCTGCTCCGACTTGGATAAAAAAACGTGGGCATCCTCCATCCCATCGTGATAAATTGGGTTATCGATGTGGTATATTGGAATTTTAAGCCGTGCAAGCTCCAGCCCAAATAGTGTGTCCTCATGCCCATAGCCAGTGATCGCTTCAGAAAATCGAATTTTTAAGAACAGTGACCGACCAATGCAAAAGTTAGCAGTTTTAAAAGATGCATACGGGTGCTGCTGCCGGATGGATTTTGACTGAGACTCCCGTGCCTGGCCATACTTCCATCGAAAATATTTTTTTCTGTCGGAAGGTGGATCGTTACGGTATGCAATACCACCAACCGTTACATGTTTTTTAGGGGAATAATCGAGGTAGCGCTCAATAAATAAGTCATCCGGAAGAGAAACATCGCAATCCAGAAAAAGCAATAGATCATAAGCGGCCTCACTCGCCAAAAAATTTCGGATGGTTGATCGACCAACATTTTTCTCCAATTCGATATACTTCACATTCTGAAGTTGCAGAAGGGCAGAGTTTACTTTGCGAATGGCTATTTCAGAACCGTCGTCCATCACCACAATCTCAAATGGAACTACCCTAGCCCTCAACTGTGAAAGGAGGGCTTCAACCAAATCTACAACAACTTGCTGGTATACAGGGATTAAAACGGATATCATTAAAATAGCGGCGTTTAAGAGGTTAAATATTTAAATATTTTAACAATAAACCAAAAACTATTTACGAATGGTATTGTAAATTTGCCCAACGTAAATCTTAGCCATAAAAACGATGATGATGAAGAATCTACTAATTATTATTCTAGCATGTTTCATTTCGGCAGGTGCCTCTGGAGCTAAAAAAGATGGATTTCAAATAAAGGTTAAGGTTGAGGGGCTAAAGGACACCACCCTTTTGCTTGGATACTACTATGGTGATAAAAAATATGTTCTCGACACAACAAGAGTTAACGACAAGGGTTACGGCGTATTTGAAGCAGATAGCTTACTTAAAGGTGGAATATACATCGTTGTTCTGCCGGGCATGAACTACTTTGAGGTACTGCTTACTGGAAATCAGCAATTTTCGGTGGAGACCAATAAGGATAATATGCTTGATGCCATGAAATTTTCTGGTTCGAAGGAGAACGACGCATTCCTCAAATTCCAAAAGTTCAAGCGCGACATGCAGATTAAAACTGCTGCAATACAAAATGAAGCCAAGTTAACCCACAATCCTGACAGCCTTAAAGGATACCAGGAACAGCTTAAAGAGATTGACAACGAAGGTAAAACGGAATTCAATAAGATAATTGCAGATAATCCCAATACATTCTTGGCCAATATTCTACGGGCAATAATGCCCATAGAGCAGCCAAACTTTGAGATAGCCGAAGGTACACCTAAAAGAGACAGCCTGCTTTGGGTTAAATCATACCAGTATGGGAAAAACCATTTCTGGGACAACATAGACTTTTCAGATGATAGGCTCCTCCGGACGCCAATCATTGAGAGCAAAATGAACGTTTACTTCACCAAAATATTACTACAAATTCCCGATTCAATTGACGCGGCAGCCGACAATCTTTTAAGCAAAATGAAGCCGGGCAGTGAGTTCTACCAATATACCCTCTCCTACCTCCTCAATCAGTTTCAGATTTCGAATATTATGGGAATGGATGCCGTTTTCGTGCACCTTGCAAAGGATTACTACCTAAATGGCAAGGCTCCGTGGGCAGACAAGAAACTACTCAGCAAAATTGAAGAGTTAGTTAATAAAACTGAGCCTAATCTAATTGGGAAAGTGGCCCCAGAATTGATTATGCAGAACTCTGATGGAACCATTTCGTCGCTTCACGAGCTGGATGCCGATTATACGATAATGATTTTTTGGGAGCCCGATTGTGGCCATTGCCAGAAAACCATCCCTATTCTTTGGAAGCTCTATCAAAAATATAAGTCCAAAAAAGTTGAGGTATTTGCCGTATATACCCAATACGATAAGCAGAAATGGCTTGATTACATAAATACAAATAAAATATTTTGGACGAATGTGTGGGATTCGGAGTATAACTCAAACTTCAGAAATCTTTACAATATATACTCTACCCCAACCATTTACTTGCTCGATAAGAACAAAAAGATAATTGCCAAACGAATTGGTGTAGAAAGTTTGGACGACCTTCTTGGAAAACTGATAGACGGTACAATTAAAGAGTAGCTTAATTGCGGTCTATAGACTTTTGGGGGATCATTTTAGATCCCCTTTTTTTTATGCAAGTTGGAATATAGCAACCTGCAATTCTAAATTTTAGGGTCAGCAATTTTACTCTTCCATCTCCTATCTCTCAAATATTCCTGCACAAAAATAATTGCATCCCTTACATCCGATTAAAAAAAGTTGACTATATTTAAAAACCTTGAAAATTCAGTCGGTAACTAATCAATTATACCCTGAAAATTACCAATAAACATTAAAAAAATGGAAAATAAAAAGATTCTGGTTGCGGAGGATGAGGAGGCCAACTTTCTATATTTGAAGGAGGTACTTGATGAGTTTGACGTGGATATTATCTGGGCAAAAAATGGAAAGGAAACCGTTGAATTTACTCGAATTCACAAACCAGTTCTCTTGTTGCTGGATATTAAAATGCCAATTATGAATGGGTTGGAAGCACTTCAGATTTTAAGATCAGAGTTTCCAGATATGCCTGTGATTGCACAGACCGCCTATGCCATGGATGAGGAGAGAATTAAATGCCTTGAAGCTGGATGCAATGATTACTTAGCAAAACCCATTCTTCCTGATCAAATAATTCAAATGGTTTCGAAATACTTAAAAAAATAGTATTCCATTTTAGTCATCTAGCTAGGCTATTTTTGGCAGCTAGAAAAGATTTAAAGCGAGGGACCTGCACAATGGCATACGGTACTCTAAAATGCTGCAAAAGTTCCATTGTAGCGTTCATTATTTTTCAACTATTTGCTATTTCAGGCTTTTCTCAAAAGAGTTTTAGATTGGCTTCTGAGACTCATGCAACATACTTCCTAGCAATTAAGGATTCTATTGCCACGCTCAATAAGGAAATTGAAAGGCTAGACAAAAATGGCAATTCACACGATAAAATCTTATCCCTACTCCGCTGCAGCAACCTTTATGCGAAAATTAACCAACGCGACCAAGCGTTAATTTTGGCTAATAGTGCCTTAGTTACCGCACAAGAAACAAGCGACGATAACGGTAAAATGCTTGCCCTCAAACAAATGGGTGTTTGTTACTATTTTCTTAATTTTAAGGTAGAAGCGCTGGAGTCATTTCTGGAAAGTTTTCAGATGAGTAAACTACTCAACAGTGCCAAAGAAACAGGTTTCCTTATAACCCAAATTGGTAAAGTTGAGCTAGAACTTGGCAGCTTTGTTGAGGCCTTGGACTATGCCCAACAAGCACTCGACTTCTATATCCAAGAAAATAATCTAGAAGGTCAAGCTGTGGCACTACGGCTGTTAGGAAATATTCATACCAAACTTGGCAACCTTGATTTGGCCGAAAGCTACCTCAACAAATCTATTTTTATTCTGGAGCGAACGGGCAACACCGACCAGCTATCCAAAGCCTACGTTAAATTAGGAGAGCTACGTATTGCTCAACATAAAAACAATCAAGCACTGTTCTACCTCTCCCAAGCTGCAAAAATTATTGAAAAAGATAGCTCATCAAACCAGAATTACGGTCAAGTTTTACGTTACTATGCAGTTGCGCTTTCAGCCAATGGGATGCAAAATGAGGCAGTTGCAATGGCCAAAAAGTCAATAGCCACGCTAAAAAGTTTCAACAACACCTCCGATGATGCCAAATCATGGCTTGTACTCGCTGATATCTACTACGCTCAAAAAAAGAGAGATGAGGCACAAAAGACATATCAAAAAGCTCTTGCTATTGCGACGCAAGGTGAACTTAAAGATGAAAAACGCTTAGCATTTAAGGGGCTAGCCAACGTTGCCGAGCAGCAAGGAAAACTAGCAGAAGCCTACCAATACCTAAAAGCCTACAACAGGCTCAACGATAGTATTCTTGGGTTAAGCCAAATGAGCAAAGTAATTCAGCTCGAAAATCAACTTATTACCCTAAAAAAGGATAAAGAGTTGGAGCAAAAGCACCTTCAAGTTCAGCAACAGGATTTGGAGTTAACTCATCAAAGCAACAGAATAACCATACTAATTGCGTTACTTCTGCTTGCAGCTGGGGTAATCTATCATGCCTACCGCCTTAATAAGGAGAAGAAAGAGGCAAATGAAATTTTGCAGGACCAAAACGCCGAAATTGAAGCGCAGGCCGATGCACTTGCAATGCAAAACAAATATGTGGAAAAGCGTAATCGAGACATGATTAGTAGCTTGGAGTATGGAGGAAGAATCCAGCGTGCCATCGTACCGGCCATACCCGACCTTAAAGGGCTAATTAACTCATTCGTCCTCCATATTCCCAAGGAAATTGTGAGTGGTGACTTTTACTGGTTTAAGCGTAGGGATAACTTGCTATTCTTTGCGGTTGCTGATTGTACCGGACACGGAGTACCTGGTGCATTTATGAGCATAGTCGGAAATTTTGGCCTCAATAAAATTGTAAATGAGGAGTTAACCACCAAACCCTCGGAAATATTGACCTCCCTTAATAGCCTTTTTATCAAAACGCTGGAGCGAAGAGAACGGTATGATATTTTTGATGGAATGGACATCGGGCTTTGCCTGCTCAACCTAAGTACATTAGAGATGGAATACTCTGGCGCAAACATTTCGCTTCAACTTATTCGAAAGGCAGAGCTGGACCATCCTGTGCAATTTCAACCCACCATACATTCTGACAAGCACAATCTTTTTATGTTGAAACCAAATAATCAGCCGGTGGGTTCAAATATGGAATTTAAGCCATTCATTAACCACCAGATGCAGCTTCTACCCGGGGATTCAATCTACATGTATTCCGATGGCTACACCGACCAATTTGGCGGGCCAAAGCGCAGAAAATACCATACACAGGAACTACGAAGAAAGCTACTTACATTTCAACAGCGCACCATGCTCAACCAAAAAGAGATACTGATTAAGGAGTTTAACCGCTGGAAGGGAAACAATGAGCAGATTGACGACATTACAATACTAGGCATCCGAATTCCGAAAAATTACTCGCTCTGAACCACCAGCAGGTAATCGAGCATTATCAGAAATAGCATAAAAAATTCAACTGGGTATAGGTTAATTACGGTAAATCCCATGCTAATCCATAAAGCAATTAGGAGGTAGAATCTCTTCTTCTCGACTCCCTCGAATTTAACTTTTTTCTTTTTTAAAGTCCAGAAGTGACGGGTTTGCACGTAGAGGTAAGGTATAAACGAGAGGAACAGCATTACAGTACCTACGCCATAGTTTACCAAATGAAAGAGCCCAGCAACCGCAATAAGTGCTGCTGTAAGATATATGAGGCTGATACTTTTTTGCTTATTCATGATAAAAATTTGTCAAAAATACCAATTAAACAGTTGCGTGAACAAATGACATCTACCATTTTTTTTTAAGTGGGTCGATGCACATGATTTTTATATCTTTGCCAAAAGGTCTATAAAATGACACACATATACCAAACATTACGTCTAATTGGGCTAACCCTAGCGGTTTCCATTACAGCTTGCAAAACAACTGTAAATGTTGGAAATCCAGATATTACGGTAACTGAGCTGCAGCATCATGTTCAGTTTCTAGCCTCCGATAGCCTAAAGGGCAGGCTGCCCGGAACAGTGGAAAGTCGGATTGCTGCTAAGTATATCAAGGATCACTTTAATGATGATGGTTTAAGGCTACTTGGAGAAAGAGGGTATCAATTCTTTCCTATCATTAAGGAGCAAGAACTCGGCAGGAATATGCTTTATATTGGTAACAATAGTCATTACAAACTTGGACAAGATTTCACCCCTTTTCCATTTTCTGATTCTGATTCGCTACAAGCACCGGTGGTATTTGCCGGCTATGGTATTGAACTAACAACCAACAAAGTCCTATGGCACGACTATGAGCTAATCAATGCCAACAACAAGTGGGTGATGATATTGCGTGGTGTGCCGGGTAAGGATAGTCTTGGAAATCCCTTTGCCGACTATGCTGGTGACAGAATTAAGGCACTTACCGCAAAGGATCAAGGTGCTGCTGGAGTTATTTTAGTATCAGGTGCCAACTTTGATAAAGATGATGCGCTGGTTGATCCATTGACCAAAGATCACTCGCTAGGAATTCCTGCTATTCAGGTTACCCGGATTGTTGCAAATGAAATACTGTCCAAATCGCAGCATACCATTGAGCAAATTGAATATCTATCGGCAAATCAAACCCACAGCCAAAGCTTCAATACAAACGTTAACCTAGCTGCAGTCACTGCTATACACAGCAAAAGGGAGAAGACGCAGAATGTGATCGCCGAAATTATCGGTTCCGACTCAACGCTCAAGCATCAGTATGTGATTATTGGTGCGCACTACGACCACCTTGGCATGGGTGGACCCGGCTCCTCTAGCCGACGACCCGACACCATTGCAGTGCACAATGGAGCTGATGACAACGCCTCGGGCGTTGCAGCACTGATGGAAATTGCCGAAAGAATGGCTGCACATAGGGATAGCATTAAGCGTTCGATAATCTTCATTGCATTTGGTGCCGAGGAGATGGGACTGCTAGGTTCAAAAGAATTTGTGAACAATCCACCGGTAGATCTTACGCAAGTGCAGGCCATGATCAACATCGATATGGTTGGTCGACTGAATAATAAAAGAACGCTTCAGGTAAGTGGGATTGGCACTTCCAACATTGGTGGCCAATTGCTGCAAGCAATCCCCGATCCCGATAGCTTAAACATAGTCACCAGTCTGGATGGCTATGGTCCATCCGATCACGCCTCATTCTACGGAAAAAATATACCCGTTTACTTCTTCACCACCGGGCCGCACATGGACTACCATACCCCATTCGACTATGCAGATAAGATAAATTACCTTGGGCTAAAAAATTCCTCAGATTATATTTATAGCCTAGCCATGGTACTCGCCAATACTGATCAGAAGTTAGCATTTAAAGAAGCTGGGCCAAAAACTGGTGGCTACAGCCGAGGAAAGCGATTTAAGGTTACCCTTGGAATTATGCCCGATATTTCAGGCCAATCCAACGATGGATTGCGTGCCGATTTTGTTACTGCTGGGAAACCAGCATTCCGTGGTGGAATGCAGAATGGGGATGTTATTACAGCCATCGACGGAAAAGAGGTAAAAAACATTCAGGATTACATGGCTCGCCTAATGACCCTTAAGGAGGGCCAAACCATTTCGGTGGAAGTGAAACGAAACAACGAACAAAAAATACTAATAATTAAGCTGTAGCATGAAAAAGAAAGTTTTATTCTGGATTGTGGCCGTTGTAATTACGCTCTCTGCTGCAATCTACCAAAGGATGACTGGGCCAACCTATCCAAAAACGTTTAAGATCACCCTTAATTCTCATGAAATTAAAGGGAACCTTCCCAGAACTGCGACCTCTGGAAGTAATGCTCAGATTGAACTAAGCAGCATACCAGAAGGATTTTCAGCCACTCTATATTACATGCGCTACCCATCAAATGAGGGATATATTCCTGAACCATTTGAAAGGAATGGCTCCAATCTAGAGGCTTTTTTACCCTCAGAGCCACCTGCAGGTAAATTATCGTACTACCTACAAATTGGACATGGTTTTAATGTTGTAAATATTCTTATTGATCAACCAGTTATTATTCGCTACAAGGGTGATGTGCCCAGCTACATACTAATGCCTCACATCTTCTTCATGTTTTTTGCCATGCTCCTTTCGAGCCTCGCAGGCCTTTTTGCCTTTGGTAAAGTTGAATCATACAAGTTTTGGAGCTGGATTGCCGTTGTTTTCCTTGTCTTGGGCGGGTTGATTTTTGGTCCGATTGTTCAGTATTACGCCTTTGGCGAAGCATGGACTGGCGTCCCTTTTGGCTTCGATTTAACCGACAATAAAACACTTATTGCATTCCTTGCATGGGCTTTTGCTCTTCTTATGAATAGAAAAAAAGAACGCCCGGCATTTATCATTGGGGCAGCCGTGGTTCTGCTTGTTATTTTCTCTATTCCCCACAGCGCTATGGGTTCAGAACTAAATTATTCAAGTGGAAAAGTTGTTACAGGTCTTATAAATGTGATTCACTTTCTATAGCAAAGAATTAGCGCTAGAATAAAAATGGAGCAACTCACATTGCTCCATTTTTTATGTCATCAAATGTCAAAGCGAAAGCCAGCCTTGAACCATCTTTCTGGCTGCACAACGCTACCAATATCCACGTAGCTGCGGTTGAAAATATTTGATGCTTCACCAAACACGTTCCAACGTCCAAAGGTGGAAAAAATGCGCAGATCACAAACGGTAAATGGCGTGTAGCTTATTTCATTATTGCTGGCATCGGTATAGCTACCTGCCCTATCGCGATAGCTTGCAGTAAAGGTAAACCCGGCCCTTCGGTAAAGCATTGAGGTAAAAGTCGCAACTAGCTTTTGGCGAAGATAATCGAGAGAATAGGCAGAAATTAACCCTGCGGAGCTCTTCTCATTTTTGTAAAAGCTATACGAAACCACAACTTTAGTGCTATTAGGTTTTTGGCCAAAATAGTCTCCCAACAGATAGGTTACCGCCGTTTCAAAACCATTGGTATTTACCTTAGTAAGGTTTCTAGTGGTATACTTTATGTCGGTTGAATCCTTAATCCAGTCGATAATGTCACGCCCTTCCCTTCGAACTAACGAAATCTGAAATGCCAACTTGGAGTATGTCGATTTCACACCGACTTCGTAACTAAGGGCATGTTCAGGCTTGAGGTTTGGATTTCCTTGGTTTTGAGGACCTGAGTAGTAAAGGTCGGTAAAGGTTGGCAGCCGCATGCTCTGATTCAATGAGCCATAAAGTCGATAATGATGGCCGAGTTCATAGCTGGCATCAATTCCAAGTGTTTTATCCCAGCCAAAGTCGGAATTCCAAAGCGCCATAATCCCACCGGAGACAATCAAATTTTTTAGGTAGAAGGTTTGCTCAAGATTGAAGTCCGCATTACGCCTCCCCTTCTGCCGAGTAAAGAAACCACATGGATCGCAGTGATCACTTAACGTATCAGCCATTAAGTTTCCAAGCACATTGCTGTAGATATGCTCATAGCGCAGCTCTGCACCTAGCGAAGTTCGGCTAATGGAGGTTCGGAAACTCCCCATTATTTTACCTCCAACAACATCGGTGAGGTGGTAGTTGTGATTTGTATACCAAGCTGGGGGATTATCTCTAAACAGTTCAAACTTGTCATGGTGTCTTCGCCAGTAAGCTTGTGATTCTATATCAACCTTTCCTAAGGTTACCGAATGACTTATGGCAGCAATCAACGCCTTGGTACGCTCATACTGGTCGGGGTAAACGGGGGTATAGAAGCTGTTCGCACCAAAACCCTTGTCCGAAACCCCTGCTTCAATCATTGTATTTCCTAGCACCGACGATAGTTCTCCTTGATAAAAGAGGCTGCGGGTATTGAAATCGGTATTGCTAATGTACCCATCTGAGCGTGAATGGGCAATGGAGATAAAATTCTTGTAATGTTTTGTAGCCCATCGAGCCGAGGCAAACCCAGAGAAGTAGCCATATTGACCAGCAGTAGCCCCAACCGTGGCTCCAGTGCCACTCCGCTCTCCGGTAATAATATTGATGGCTCCGCTAAAGGCATTTGGGCCATATATTCGTGTTCCAGGCCCCTGAAGAATCTCTATCCTGTCAACGCTTTCAATATCAAGCGGAATATCCAAATTATGATGGCCAGTTTGAGGATCGGTAATGTTTACACCGTTGAGTAAAATCAACACCTGATCGAATGTGCCACCGCGCAGGCTCACGTCGGCTTGCACGCCAAGAGCACCCCGTGCCCTAACATCGGCACCCAGCACCTGCTCCAGCAGATCCTGGACTGAATGGATGGCCAGCTTGTCGATGTCATCCTTATTAATTGTAATTACTATCCGCGAAAGCTCCGAGTAGACGTTTTTCTTACCAACTGCGTTGACTACCACCTCCTCCATGTCCACATTTCTATTGACTGTCACTGTGTCCGTTTGTGCAAAAGTGCTCATCGGCAAAGCCAGAAGCGTGTATATGGCCGAGATTTGTCCAATCTTAACCACCTTTTTTAGGCTATCGAATACGGCCCAGCCCTTGTTCGACCACCTTGAGAAGACTACGGTTGATAGGCTAAATGCATTTTTTTCTTTCATTGCTTGAGATTTTAGTTAAAAACGTGGCAAAAGTAGCCTATTTTTATGAGCAGTAATTTGAATATGCTGTAAGGCATCACCGTTAACCAATGAGAATTTTTGTAGCTTAATGCAGCGATAACAACCTACTAACGTATTTAGGGAAACAGATGGAAAGCACAGGAGTCGATAGAAATTTGCATCAGCAGCTCATTAACAGGTGTCGTCAGGGAGACACCAGCGCACTTGAGGAAATTTACCGGCTCTACTCAAAGGCGATGTATAACACAAGCCTTCGAATCTTAGGCACTACGGCCGATGCCGAAGATGCAACGCAGGAAGCCTTTATAAAAGCTTTTCAAAAGATTGAAACGTTCGTTGAAAATTCGAGTTTTGGAGCTTGGTTAAAACGCATAGTAATCAACACCTCGCTCGACATGCTGCGAAAAAGGAATAGGGGACCGCTTCTTTCCGAAGAAGTGCTATCCTTTCAAGCAGCCGATGATCCTCGTGAAGAGGTGGAAAGAGAAGCCGAAATAGCGCTTAACTACGACAAGGTGATTAAGGCCATTAGTAGCCTCCCTGAGGGTTATAAGTTGGTAGTCAACCTTTACTTAGTTGAAGGCCTCGACCATAAAGAAGTTGGAGAAATATTGGGAATTTCAGAATCCACTTCACGGTCGCAGCTTGCGAGAGCAAAAAAACGGCTTCTGGAAATTTTACAAAAGGGACATTAAACATTTGGGACATGGACAGCATTGATAATTTTTTTAACCAAAATCGTCACTTACAAGACGATGCCGACCCTCCGGAAGGCCATGAAAAACGTTTTCATGAAAAGATTGGACTTATGCTCGCGCCAAGGAGAAGATACTTGAATATCTGGGTTAATGCTGCAGCTTCAGTTGCTATCCTAATTTCACTTGGCCTTTGGATGGCATCAGTTGCTCAATACCCAACAGTAAAGCAATTATTGTCGCAAACAAACCCTGAGTTGCAGGAGATGAATACCTATTATCAAGGTGAGGTATTCTCGAAGATTCAGGTTTTTGAAGCAAATCAAAAGGTGGATCCAGGTATCGGAAAAGAGGTACACAGTGAGATAAAAGAGATAGAACAGAGCAGACAGTCACTGTTGGAAAATTATCTTTCCAACCCTGGTAATGAGAGAATTTTAAATGAGATTGTTAATAGCTATCGTCTACAAATTGAAGTGCTCAATCAGGCCATCAACCTGCTGCACCAAACAAAGGACGATAATAAAAATTTGAGCCATGAAAGCAAGGTTTCGTAAAAGTGCTGGTTTCGTTGCAATACTACTATTCGCCAGCTTTTTAACCACCACGCTGGTTGGTAAACCGAGCGACAAATTCACGAAGTCGGTGAGCAAAACCTTTCCGGCAACGGAAAACACCTACCTACGGGTTGACAACAAGTTTGGATCGGTAACGGTTACCAACTGGGATAAGCCCGAAATTGCCATTGATGTGAGCATCGAAGTTCAAACCGGCTCCAAGCAGGATGCGGAGTCAACGCTCAACGGCATTACCATAAGGCTGAACCAGATTGAGGATACCGTGATTGCAACAACCATTTTTGATGAAAAGTCCGAAAAGATCAAGGGGTTTTTCAACATGGGACAAAACGTAAAGGAGTTTAGCGTAAACTACTCCATCAAATTGCCTAAGTACACCAACGTAATTGTTTCGCAACGGTTTGGTGACGTGAACATTGACGAACTTTCCGGTTATGCATCGCTGAGCGTAAAGTATGGAAACCTACGGATTGGAACACTTTCTCGCGGCAATACTCAACCGCTCAATAGCATCGAATTGGCCTATTCCGAGGGGAATGTGGAAAATATAAACTGGGGAACCTTTGAGCTAAAGTTCTCGAAGTTAAATATCACCAACTCCAGAGCCATGGTAATTATGAGCAAATATTCCACTATCGATATCGAAAAGGCATCGAGCATTGTAACCAAGAATAAGTTCGATAACCTTAAAGTTGAAGAGGTGAAAAATCTGGTTGGAGATGGCGGCTATACCGACTATAGAATTTCCACACTAACCGGAAAACTCTCACTGGTGGGCAAATTTGGAGGACTTAGGGTTGACGAGGTTACCAACTCCTTTGAGCTCATCGATGTTAACTTGGAGCATGCCGGGGTTAGGTTGGGGATGCCTTCAACTTCCTACAAAATAAATGCCGATGCAAGCTTTGGCAACATTAACCTGCCCGATAATGCCAACGTCAATAGAATAAGTAAAAACACAAGCACCCATGTAGATGGTGTGGTGGGAAGTGATGCAAACGCCAAAGCAACGGTTAAGATTCAAACCAAGTTTGGCGACATTAACCTTGATGACTAATGTTCAACTGAAATAGAAAAACAAAGAGGGCATCGCATTGATGCCCTCTTTGTATTATTCTGTAATCGAGCCTTTTCCTACAGACCATCAAAATCCTTATGCAGAACCTGAAAGGCTGCTTCCCCATAAGTCTTCACCGAATCGGGAGCATTAGCGCCAACCACAAATTTCTTAGATAGGTTATCATAGGAAACAGCACTCCCATCCATGGCAAAGCCAAAACCGTCGTTGTAGGTGAAGTAGGCCCAACCCGGCTGCGCTGGACAAAGCAAATTTTTGCTGAATTTGAACTGGCTATGTGGAATGCCCAATTGGCTCAGTAAAGTGGCAGCAATATCAATTTGTCCACCGGTTTTATCCACCACCCGGCTGGTTGTAAGCGCCCCACCAAGCCAAATCATTGGTATTCTGAACTTCTTAGGATCGTAAGCAGCAAGGTCAGCCGGGAGCCGATGCCCATGATCGGCAACAATAATAAATACCGTATTGCTCCACCATGGCTTCTTTTTTGCCTCCTCAAAAAATTTACCCAACTCCATATCGGTATAGTAAACCGAGTTCTCAAACTTCGATGCCTCATCATCACCAGCTATTACCGTCTTCATTGGAACTTCGTAAGGCTCATGACTGCTTAGCGTAAAGCCCGAGTAGAAGAACGATCCCTTAGCCGTGTCCATCATCTCCATCAGCTTGGGGAAAAAGTAGCCATCGGGAACACCCCACTTGGATTCCCGCAATGAATCGGGAAAGTCATCCTCCGTTACCAGCCGCTGGTACCCCTCCGTTAGCAGGTAGGAGTGCATGCTGGCAAAGTTGATATCGCCACCATAAAGGTAGCCAGTATGATAGCCAAGCCCATCGAATACCTTAGCCAACGAAGGTAAGCGCTGTATTTTACTTGGAAACTTAATGACGGATGTAGTGGGTTGATCGGGGTATCCGCTCACAATGGAAACAAGACCCTTCTCGCTACGCCAACCCGAGCTGTATATGTGGGAGAAAAGTATTCCCTCGCTTGCCAATCGGTTCAAGTTGGGTGTAATTCCAGGAACGCCACCAAGCGGTTCTATCAGGTTGGCGGTAAAGCTCTCCATGATAAGTATCACAACGTTCGGACGCTGGCTTCTAATCACTGTATCGGTTGTATCTGATGCAGTATATAGATGACTGAATAATTTGTCGGCGTTAGCCTGTGGAAAAAAGTCAGGATAGGTTCGGATGGTTGTTGATTTGGAAAGAGTGTAAAAAACATTCCAAACCACGTTTACTGCACTCTTGTTGGCAAAGTCGTTGGTGCTAAAGTAAACCGTGCCAGGGTTCATGGGTGCTATCCCTACCCCACCACGAATTGGAAGAATCATTGAGCCCATAAGTAGTATGAACCAGAAGCTTGTCCAGATACCACCAGCGGGTGCATGGACGAGCGTTTTACTAACGTAGCGAAAATAGCCCCAAACAAATGCTCCCAAAAATAGAAGCATTGCTAATACCCATAGAATCTGCTGCCATCCAACCACCGAAGCCATAGCCTCCTTTGGCGTTTTTAGGTAGAGAAATATGGTGTTATCCATACGAAAACCCCAGTTGCGGAATAGCTCAAGGTCCGGGATTACTATGATGGCCGTCAATGTCAATAGTATAACGGTTAGAACGGCCATAGCTACAGCAGCAACCTTGCCCTTAAAATAGGCAGTAGCTGCAATCACAAGGCACGATACCGCCAAAATGTAGCCAAGCAGCGACAGGTCCATGTGAAGGCCGTGGAAGAAGATGCCTAGCAGCAGCGAAAATGAGGCATGCGAAAACTGCCCGCTGTTATACACCACAAATAGTAATCGGGCAACCATCATTAGAACTAACCACAGAATGGAATACCTAACTAAGAATGCACCTCGGCTATAAAATGCCCCAGAAAACTTTTTCATCGCGCTGTATATTGTATCATTATTATACTTCAAACGCCCTTAGAACCCAAAACAAAACTACGAATTAACAAAAAAATGGCAGAATTAACGTAGCATTTAAGAAAGATTAACCCAAACCATTACGAATACCGAAATGGTGAATTAAAAAGAAATGGAAAAAAGATGGGGAAACCCTTTCTGTGGAAACAATTTTTTCTACATTTGCAGCCTCAAAAAGGAGAGTTGGCCGAGTGGTCGAAGGCGCACGCCTGGAAAGTGTGTAATCCTCAAAAGGGGTTCTAGGGTTCGAATCCCTAACTCTCCGCTGCTAAAAAACAAAACAAAAACCTGTAAGTCAACGCTTACAGGTTTTTTATTGGGGTAAACTGAAACCAATAAATTGAAAAAAACCTTTACTTCATATCAAGAAAGAGCTAACAAAATGGGCATTATTTGCTTTAAATTGTTTAATGAAGTTACACTAGTGTAAAATTTAAAAAGGAGATATTATCATGAAGTATAAAGAACTAGCAAAAACTGGAGAGGAATTATCGGTTGTGGGCTTAGGCTGCATGGGCATGAGCCATGCCTACGGGCAACCAAACGATACAGAGAGTATTGCAACCCTTGAATATGCTCTAGACCTTGGCATAAACTTTTGGGATACAGCCGACGTTTATGGCAGTGGTGCAAACGAAGAGCTGATATCCAAGGTTCTTGTACCAAACCGCGACAGGATATTTCTTGCCACAAAGTTTGGTTTTCGGGTAAAAGGCGGCACCGGCGGTGCCTTTACCGGTGGAGAGATGTATGTAGATGCCTCACCAAAGTGGATGAAAGAGGCTGTTGAGAATAGCCTTCGACGTTTAAAAATTGAAACCATTGACCTCTACTATGCACACCGCGTAGACCCGAATATTCCAATTGAGGAGACGGTTGGGGCCATGGCAGAGCTGGTAAAACAGGGAAAGGTGCGTTACCTCGGTTTAAGTGAATGTGGTGCAGAGGATTTGAAAAAGGCACACGCGGTGCATCCTATCTCCGCCTTGCAAAGCGAATACTCACTGCTTACCCGTGATGTTGAAAAGGAAATTCTTCCCCTTACCAAAGAGCTGGGGGTTACCTTCGTTCCTTTTGCACCATTAAGTCGTGGATTAATTACCAACAAGCTGGATGTAACCTCTCTTGCCTCAACCGACTTCCGTGCAAATTCACCTCGCTATAGCGGAGAATACTTGGACAATAACCAGAAGCTGGCAGTGGCATTTGCTGAATTTGCCGAAAGCAAATATTGTTCGCCCGCCCAGCTGGCCATTGCATGGGTAATAGCCCAAAGCGACAACATTATTCCAATTCCCGGCACAAAGCGTAGAAAATATCTGGAAGAAAATGCTGGTGCAGCCGATGTGGAACTCACAGCAAAAGATATGGAAGCAATTGAAACAATTGTCAAGAAATATCCAAACGTTGGCCCACGCTACAGTGCCCGTGAAAACAAGTATGTAAAAAAGTAAGTTGAAAAATTAAAAGAAATTGATAATGCAAAAGATAGCATTGAACAATGGTGTAGAGATGCCCATTTTAGGTTTTGGAGTTTACCAGGTACCCGACGCCGAAGAGTGTGAAAGAAGCGTTCTTGAGGCAATTAATACCGGCTATCGGCTCATTGATACAGCAGCGGCCTACATGAATGAGGAGGCTGTTGGTAAAGCAATCAAAAAAAGTGGGGTGGCAAGGAAAGAACTCTTTATTACCACCAAACTCTGGATTCAGGATACCGGTTACGAAAGCACAAAAAAGGCTTTTGAAAAGGCGATGAAGCGGTTGCAGCTGGATTACTTGGACCTCTACCTGATTCATCAACCTTATGGGGACATTTACGGTTCGTGGCGGGCAATGGAGGAGCTGTATGGTGATGGCAGAATAAGAGCCATAGGAGTTAGCAACTTCCAACCAGATCGCTTAATTGACTTGATTATCCACAACAAGGTGGTTCCTGCGGTTAACCAGATTGAAACACATCCCTTCCATCAGCAAATTGACACCCAGAAATTTTTGAAAGAGAACAATGTTCAAATTGAGTCGTGGGGACCTTTTGCCGAAGGTAGAAACGACATGTTTAAGAATGATCTACTGGTATCAATTGGCAAAAAACACAATAAATCCGTAGCTCAGGTAGTCCTGCGCTGGCTCACTCAAAGAGGTGTTGTTGCCATTCCAAAATCTGTTCGAAAAGAACGCATCGTTGAAAACTTCAACATCTTCGATTTTGAGTTAAGCCACGAAGACATGGATGCTATTGTGGCAATGGACACTAAAATGAGTCTATTTTTCGACCATCGCGATCCAGAAATGGTGAAGTGGTTGGGCAGTAGGAAACTTGATATCTAAGGGGTTAGTATATCACCTACTCCACTTCCAAAAACAGACCCCGGCAATTGCTTGTCGGGGTCTGTTTTACGTACGATCTCAAATACAGCAACAGAGCCTAGCCTAGCTCCTACTTCACCTCCTCAAGTGTAATACCTGCTGAGGTAAACTTATCCATGAGCAAATCGGGTGAAACAGGGCGACCATTTCGGATTAGCGCAGCAAAGATGCGAGCCTCAATGGCCACCTTCATATCCGACTTGCGCAAAATCTCCTGATCAAAAATCAAACGAAGGTTTCCCCTCCGCCCCATCTTCAACCTCACCAGAAAATCGTCACCAGGCTTAAGCGACGACTTGTATTCCAACTCTGCGCGTATCACCACGGCATCGATGCCATCGTTGTGCATTGTGGCAAAATCGAGGTCCACAGTGTTGAGAAACTTATGCCGACAGTGCTCTAGGTAGTTCTGATACACCGAATTGTTCACAATGCCCTGTATGTCGCACTCGTAGTCGCGAACCTGCATTTCCATCTCAAAATCAAACGCTTTCAACATCTCTATCAATTTTTTCACATAAGAATATACAACAAAGAACTGGATGGGCCAATGTTTGCAAGGCTAACGCTTCGCCAACGCCCTTCTTGCCTCCTCCACCGAACTTACAAAGTTGATTCTTCCCACCTTGTTGCTTTCGTAAATAAAATCGCGCAAACTCTTGCTCGTGTATTTAGAGAAATCGCCCACAATGGCAAGCCGCATACCATAGGTGGAGAACTTTTGGAGTATCTCACCTGCAATACCCGTCCTTAAATCGAAAAACTCGGAGATGATATTCCTTTCCAGAATAACAATACCTCCAGCCCCCTGATGGCTGCAATTGCCCATGATGTCCAGCGCATCATCAGTATTATGAATTTCAACCCTATCCGATACTATCTCGGCTACACTATTTCCTTCAATATTTATTAGCTTTATCTTCATAACAATTGCTATAACTCGCCAAAATATACAGCACTTAACTCTTCACATCCAAGAATACCGTTAAATCTTTGATTAGCTGCTTTTGCTCAGCATCAAAGTCCGTAAGGATATTCATCAGGTTTGTAATCAGACGAATTACATAAGTCAAATTACTCCTATTGCTACGTTCATTCTTAATCAGCACAAATAGCTCATCGCTCATGCGATTCTCCTGCTCTTTGAGTGAGTTTTGCGATTCGTAGTTTTCCACAATTTTTGAAACCAATTTATAATCGATATCCTTCAGTATACCGGTATTTTTTGCAGTTTCGTAGCCAATGCCTTTCACATCCAACCCGCTATACCTTATGGAGAGCATCATTTTACCACGCACGCTTGTATTCTTCTGTATTCTGGTGAAGTTCGAACGCAGCGTATCCAGATTCCGCATGGTGGCTTCAACATTTTTATTATTCTCCTTCAGCTCATTCAGAATTGTAAGTAACACCTGCTTTTGAGTAGTATGCTCCTTATATTTCATGCCAACATTACTTATCCAAAAAGCAATGAGGATTCCCAAAATTACTATGCTTATCTCCTTTAGATATTCCTTAAAGTTCATGCCATTAAATTTTTAAAATGAATATACCAACCTCTGCTGCTGCAATACTTGCTTAAACCCCTTGCCAGAGCCTCGATTAATACCTATAAAAGTAGCAAGAATATCACACCCCACCTAGCCAAAGCCAGCCGATTTCAAACTACCCAACAAGTAGTGCTGGGTGCACCTAACGTGGCAAAAAGCTGTAAATTAAAACAAAGAGAACAATGAGCGTAAAGGCAACATACAGATAATCCTTCTCATAGATAAAGGCAAATACAGAGAAGAGAACCCTGATAACGGGCGTGGCAATGAGCAGCAATACCCCTAGCTCCATTATGGAGACGGACCGCAGAGCGATTACACCGTTGAGCAAATCCCGAAAGTCGGAAAAGTTGAAGGGGGTATGAGTTAGATTGAAGTTAATTCTGCTATTTTAGCATATCAAAATTCCTTTCGCATTTTTAGGCTGAATCTTTCTGGTCTTGGAATATATTAGATGCATAATGATTCTCGTAATAAAGCCTGCAAACCAATACCCCCATGTGCGAGGATATGATGTTAGGGATGATCAAAACATTTTTGATTTTCAAAATAAAAATCAGAAGAACGAAATTATGTCAAAAAGAACTTATTTCAAGCGTTATATTTGGTTGTTCGATCTCATTAAGAATAATCCATATATAACATATAAAGAAATTGTTGGTAAATACAATAGTTCAATAATTTGGGAGGATGAGAAGTCTTTTCTTTCAAAAAGAACTTTTCATAGAGACCTATCAGAAATCTCTGAATTATTTGGTATCGAAATTGAGTATGACAGTTCACGAAAAGGATACTTTATCGAGTATGAATTCGAATTAAAGAACACGGTTTTATTGTTAGATTCGTATAGGATTATAAACATTTGGCAGCAATTTGAAGGAATAAACGATTATATCTCTATAGAACCAAGAAAAACTGGTGGAAAATATTTGCCTATTATACTTAATGCTATAAGATATCGTAGAAAAATAGATTTTAATTACAGTAAATACATTGATGAAGATTTTTCAAAACGAGAAATAGAACCATACTTTGTAAAGGAATTTAAGAACAGGTGGTATGTGATAGGCCGTGAAATTAAGGAGAATGTGATTAAAACATTTGCGCTTGAAAGAGTTATTGATGAAATAACTGTTGAACATTCTAAGAATAGTTACAAAATTCCTGAAAAGATAAAACCTGATACCTTCTTTGATGAATCTTTTGGAATATTTAAACTTCCTAATGAAAAAGTGGAAACTATTGAACTATCATTTAGACCACAAAAAGGCAAGTTCATTAAATCATTACCATTACATAAATCGCAAAAAGTTATCGTCGACAATAATAATGAATTGCGAATTCAGATAGAAGTTCAAATAACCCACGATTTCATTATGGAACTTCTTTCTCACGGCTCCGAAGTCAAAATATTATCTCCAAATTTTCTCGTTCAAAGAATAAAAGACGAATTATCTAAAAGCTTAGAGCAATACTTATAATTCTTATTACTCTGCCATACATTGGCACACCTCTCATCTATCTTTGTTATCAAAGAGCAACCCATACATACCTTGCTATAGCAACTGTAATGGTGTAGAATCTATATGACACATGGTTAAGCGAATAATTGTAAGTAAATCATTATAACCATTACTTTCTACAAGTAATTAACAATTAGCACTATGGTATCAATAAAAGAATTAGCGCACACTGGAGATACTGGAAAAGAGCCTTACCTTATTGGCCTAATAGACGGAGTATTACAATTCTATCCTGGCAGCATTACTGTAATAAGTTCTTGTTCAGGAATGGGACGTACTTCGTTTATGTTTCACTTAATGGTTAATCTAATGACATGTAATGAAGGTGGCCATATTTTTGTTTCAAATGATGAAAATGAACGAAGGCTTCTATATAAGTTGCTTAAAACAGTTAGTGGTTTGGAATATTCAGAGATTAAAAGCCAGTTCGAAGAGATTGTCAAGGACAGAGCCGAAATAATTCGTGACGATTGTTATTTTATTACCCATATTATTAAATGGGAGCACATGGAAGAGGAAATAGTAACTGTATGCAATAAGAAAAATATCAAATTCCTATATATTGACAACATTCATAGTTTTGTTTCAAATTTTGAATTTCCAGACAGAGAATCCGAAATGAACTACATAATGAATCGCCTAAAGAAAATTGCCATTGAATTTCAATCAACTATAATCATTTCCAGTTCTGTTCATAGTAAGATTAATAAACGGAAAGATAAACGCCCAAGGCTTTCTGATTTACGCGATGGAAATGTATTAATTGATTATGCTGACAACGTTTTACTCCTATATAGGCAACTTTATTATGGCATTTATGAAGATTATGGTTTCGAAACAATGAATATTCTAGAAGTAATTATTAGCAAATGTAGAAATTGCAACCCGCAAACAATTCATTACACAACAGATGGAACTGTTGCTTGTTGGCCTTCTCATATTAATGCTTACACTACAAATTTAGACGAACGTTTGAAGAACTACATTAATCAGGCAAGCACAAAATAAGACTACATTAAACAAACTAATACATAATATACCAATGGATATAATTTATTTATATAGCCTGGTCGACAGTTTTAGAAAAAGGGAAGAATTCCTTTCTATTAAAAACACAAGCCAACTTGCCTCTTTGCTTAACATTGAAGTAAGAACTTTGATGAAATATGCTCTGTTAAGCTATCTGAGAAAAAAGAAGGACCAAGGAATCCAAAAGGAATTCGATAAATTCTGCAATAATGCAAAATCCCTCAAAAATAAATCTAATGAAGATACATTTTTCAAAGATGTTATATACAAATACCTAAAGATTTACATTGATGCTGTTTACCGGTATGAACGGCCAAAAAACATTTGCGATTCCAAATCGAAAAGCTACTGGGCTTACTCAGAAATGCCGAAAATCAATAGAGGTAATGGTCTTTTGATTGCACTAAAAATCCAAGATTTTAATAGTTCAATAACATTGCTGGAAATCCAAAAATCCTTCATGCGAGACCCCTTTCTAATGTCAGAAGGAACTGCCAGTGCTATGGCTTTGTTGTTAACTTATGAAAACAAAAAAATAACTATGCAAACTTCAAACATTGTCATGTTAAGTACAGATAGAAATCTATCTGCAATTGCGGAAAAGCATGGTTATAAATATTCCCGAAAACTTGACAGAATAGCATTTTCAGGAAATCATTATCCCGACACACTTTTCTTTAATTCCATTTCGAGGGCGTTTGAAAATATCGGCCTCTATTATTGGGAACATCAAGTGGAATCTTTTAATATTAGTAACTGCATCAAGAATTTAGAAAGCTAAATGTTTATTTCGAAAACTGGTCAAAAGGTATATTCTCTTTAAGATATTAATTATTTGTTTACTTTTGATTTTACAATTTAAAATTTACAATTATGAACTACTCGATTGCATTTAAAACTTTTGTGGAACAAGGTCTAAATAAATACTTTATCGGCACGGGGTATCCTAATGCCAAGATTTTATTTATTGGGAAAGAATCTGCTATTTCTACAGATGATAAAGAGGCAATGAAATGGTATTCGTCAAATGCTGAATCTTGGTTAAAACATATTGAGGGTAACACTTGTGAAATACTTGAATATCCGGTTAATGAAGATAATTCCTTAAAAAAAGGATGGGGGAAAAATACTTGGAGCAAGTATCAAAAATTGACAGATTACATTTTTGAAAAAAAATCAGAATCATTCAAAATTGATTTTCTTAAAAATGTTTTTACATCAGAAATTAATGATGATCCAAACAAAAACACTACAAATGCAAACAAGAGTGGGCTGAATGGTCGCAAACTATTATTTAAGAATTCAGATTTTATTCAGCAATTCCCGGTAGTCGTTCTAGCTTGCTCTGACTACATCAAAAATAATGATGAGCTGCGTGAGATTGATGAAATATTTAGTGTTACCTACGATGGTGACGAAAAAGGCAAACATTTGTTCTCTCAAGGGAATTGGTTCTTTACTCATCATAATAAGGGAAATAGTAAACTAGTGATTCATACACGCCAACTAAGTGCTAATGTAGAAAATACTATGCTTCAGGAGATAGGAAAAATAATTAGAGAACATTTAAATAAGAGTGAAGGAAAATTGCTTACAAAATCCTTCTAATCTAAAGCCTATAAAGCCACTTACAAGACCTATTAAACCATTAAAGAGTCGACATTTAAGGTTGACCCCTTTAATGGTTATCCTGAGATAGGACTATTCATATCGCCCTATTACCTCCCTAATTTTCACCTTACCCTCAAGCATTGTGGTTGTCTTTTTATCAGAACCTAACGTGGCAAAAAGCTGTAAATTAAAACGAAGAGAACAATGAGAGTAAAGGCAACATACATGTAATCTTTCTCATAGATAAAGGCAAATACAGAAAAGAGAACCCTGATAATGGGCGTGGCAATGAGCAGCAATACCCCAAGTTCCATTATGGAGACGGACCGGAGTGCTATTACACCGTTGAGCAAATCCCGAAAGTCGGAAAAGTTGAAGGGGTCGGCCTTAAAAATATGGTAGCTGGGAATCTCCGTTCCGTGCCTTGCCAAAAAGAAGATGGCACCGATAATAACCACAGCACCGGCAGCAATCACGCCAACACGGAGCAGGTTGCCCAGCGCAATTTCGATGCTCTTATCCAGATCGTTGGCTTTACCTTGTGGCTTACTCATTTCAGTCCGTTTTTAAGCATTTCGAAGGCAAGCACTAGGATAATTACCGTAAATACAGCTTTTAAGGTCTTGGAAGAAGCGGTGGTTAGCACCTTGGCTCCCAGAAAGGCTCCGGTTAACACGCCCAACATTACCGGCATTACAAGGGCAGCATGGATAAACCCATTTTTGAGGTAGATGCCGGCACTTGCCGCAGCGGTTACCCCAATCATGAAGTTGCTGGTGGTGGTGGATACCTTGAACGGAATTTTCATAATCCGATCCATGGCTATTACCTTTATGGCACCCCCGCCTATTCCCAGCAATCCCGACATTACACCTGCCAAGCTGGAAAGGCCAAACCCAAAAGGAACATTCCGCACCGAGTAGCGCTCCATTCCATTACCTGTGGGATACTCGCCTTTTAGCTTTAGTAGCTTAGCATACTTATCCTCATCGGAATAGGTAACATTTCCCTTTCTTCTAAGAATGGATGAAAATGCAGAGTATACAAGGATTCCTGCAAAAATGATTGAAATAGCATTGGCGGAGAGTATTCCGGCTACCATGGCTCCAGCAACCGCGCCTATGGTTGTGGCCATCTCCAAAAACATGCCAATGCGGATGTTCGAGTAGCCCTCCTTAACGTAGGCGGAGGCCGAGCCCGATGAGGTGGCAATAACTGAGATGAGCGATGCACCCGCTGCAAAGTGAATATCCACGCCAAAAAGCACCGTAAGCATGGGAACCACCACCACTCCCCCGCCGAGACCGGTTAGCGAACCTAGCAGCCCGGCAAAAAAGGAGCCAATGTAGATCAGGAGCGAAAAGAGTAGATTATCGATGTGTGGCATAAGCAGAGCGCATTACCAAAAAAACTCAGGCAAATTTAAGAATAGTAGCCGTAATAAACCAGTACTTGGCCTTTCTTCAGGGAACTAATTTTGACTGTAGTTGTTACAAGTAAGGTCCAAATAGATTTGCGATACATAAATTTGAACGGCATTGAAGATAAACTTCTTAGTGAATTCTATGTGCATTTGTTGCCCCAGCCTACTGGTTGGCAGGTTTGTGGCTGATATATTGCCACCAAGACACGAAGACGCCAAGTAACCTCATCGCTATCTTAATCGGTGTACCGCAATAGTTCCAAGCGTATATATGGCAAAAACCTTACTGACATAAAACGCGAATATTATAGTACCTTTAGAGAAATATAAAATTGTGTGTAAAAAATAAGATTCAGAAGTTATTAACGACCAAATCGCCCAGAAAAAAACTGTAAGAGAAAAAGAGCTGCTAAGCCGCGAAAAGCATAGCAACAGAATGAAACCAGAATGAAAACAAACTACAGCGTATGAAAATTGCATTTATAGCCACCTACCCTCCACGAGAATGCGGTATTGGCACCTTCACCAACAACCTCTTTAAGGCTATATTGAACAACGATAAAAGCAGAAAAAAAGGGAATGAGGGCTTCGTTGTTGCCATAAGCGACCACGATCTCACGTACGATTACCCAGAAGAGGTAAAGCTCGTCATACGGCAAGATAATCAAATAGACTATTTGGAGGCCGTAGAATACATCAATTTGAGCGGTTCCGATGTTTGTATCCTTCAGCATGAGTTTGGTATTTTTGGTGGCCAGGACGGAAAGTATGTGCTTCCCTTACTACATAAGCTAAAAATACCGCTCATCGTCACCCTGCATACCATACTAAAAACTCCCTCCATTAGCCAAAAAACCATTATGCAAGAGATATGCAAAATGGCAGACAAAGTGGTGGTAATGAGCCATAAGGCCATCGAGTTTCTGGTGGAGATTTACAATGTGCCTAAGGAAAAAATTGCCCTGTTTGAACATGGCGTTCCCGACATTCATTTTAGTCCGGAAAAATGCCGCAAGGAGTTCAAGCTCGAAAAAAAGAAGGTGTTGCTTACTTTTGGTTTTGTAGGTCGGAATAAAGGAATAGAAACAGTTATCAAAGCATTGCCGGCAATTGTTGAAAAACATCCCGAAGTGCTCTATATCATTTTGGGCAAAACCCATCCTAATGTAGTGCGCGAATCGGGTGAAGAATACCGAATTTACTTGATGCGTCTTGCAAAAAGCCTCCAGGTGGAAAAGAACGTGGTATTTCTTAATAAATTTCTGGACGAACAAGATTTGTTTAAATATCTCTATGCGTGCGATATTTATATTACACCCTATTTGAATGAGGCTCAAATAACCAGCGGTACCCTCTCCTATGCAGTGGGAATTGGTGCAGGTGTGGTTTCTACTCCCTATTGGCATGCCACAGAATTGTTGGCCAAAGGAAGGGGACGACTCTTTGATTTTGGCGATTACAATAGCCTTTCAACAATATTGACAGAGCTTTTTGATAAGCCCAACGAATTAAAGGCGATGAAACAGAATGCCTACAAATATGGATTAGGCATTACCTGGCCAAAAACGGGAGAGAAATACCTGAAGGCTGCTGAAGATATCGTAAAAGATGAACCCAAGGTGGTTGAAAAAGCAGATGGTGAGCTGGATCTTTTGGTTTTACCCCCTTTCTCACTCAACCACATCAATCGGATGACAGATGATACAGGCATCATCCAACATGCTAAATTTGGTATTCCTAATTTAAAGGAAGGCTACTGCATGGATGATAATGCCCGGGCTTTACTGATGGTGATTATGGACTACTGGCAAATGAAAAAACAACGGGCTCTTGAGTTGTCAACCATCTATTTGAGCTACATCCATTACATGCAAAACCCCAATGGCACCTTCCGAAACTTTCTAAGTTTCAGCCGAAACTTTTTGGATGAGGTTGGTTCCGAAGATTCCTTTGGCCGCACCATTTGGGCCCTAGGGTTTTTGTTGGGCAATGCACCTAACAATGCCTTTTACCAGGCAGGACAGCAGATATTTTTTAATGCCGCACCAAATTTTGAAAAGCTAAAATCCATCCGAAGCATTGCCAACACTATCATTGGTATTTGCTACTATCTTAAGAGCGCCCCGGCCGATGAGAATATGATAGAGAAGTTGAGATATCTCGTCAACATACTGTTAAAGCACTATGATGAAAATAGCACGCCCGACTGGCAATGGTTTGAACTGCTACTTTCGTATGATAATGGAATTTTGCCTTTGGCCCTTCTACATGCAGTGGAAATACTGAACGATGAAAAGATAAAAAAGACGGCTATCGAATCGATGAATTTCCTAACAAAAGTGACGTTGAAGGACAACTACCTATCAATTGTAGGTAACGAAAATTGGTATCGAAAAGATGGCGAACGGTCTATTTTCTCACAGCAACCAGTTGATGCAATGGCAATGGTTTTAATGTATCATCAGGCCTTTCATATAACCATGGATAAAGAGTATATCAGTAAGCTATATACTTGCTTCTTATGGTTTATAGGCGAAAATGATTTAAAGGTGAACCTCTACGACTTTGAAACCAATGGCTGCTACGATGGTTTCGATAAAAATGGTGTTAACCGCAACCAGGGAGCCGAAAGCACGCTGGCCTATTTGATCTCTTATTTGACTGTTTTACAGGCCCACGAAGAATTTAATAAGGCAGATTAAGCCTTCTCTGAGTTTTTTAATTCATTCAACAGCTCCCTTAAATTGACCGTGGCATAGGTGGATGCATAATCGGACATGGCATAGGGTAAGATCAGGTTCTCGTTATGGATCATCGACCCACACGAATATACAACGTTAGGCACATAGCCTTCTCTCTCCTCTGCATTGGCAGCCAATAACGGATGGCTTAACCTTCCTATTTCAACTTCAGGGTTTTGAAGATCGAACAGCGATGCCCCTATAGCATACTCACGCATTGGGCCAACGCCGTGGGTGATCACCAGCCATCCCTCCTCCGTTTCGATGGGAGAACCACAGTTCCCAATTTGTACCAATTCCCAGGGGAATTTTGGCTGCTGTATTAGCTTTGCTTCACGCCAAATATTTATATTATCCGAAAAGGCAATGTAATTATTGAATCCATCGAGCCGGCAAAGCATAGCATACTTACCGCCTATTTTTCTGGGAAACATGGCCATTCCCTTATTCTGAGCAATTTCACCATAAACAGGCAAACTTTTGAAATGGTAAAAATCGTTGGTGTCGAGTAGCTTTGGCAATATGGTACTGCCATTGTATGCCGTGTAGGTGGCATAGTATTTCGTTTCACCATTATCATCGGTAAACTTGACGAAACGGGCATCTTCAATACCATTCTTTTCATTTATCGCAACCGGAAAAATCACCCTTTCCGAGATGTTGGTGTCTAATGAAAACTGTATTTCGTAATGCGAGGAGGCCAGCCACATTATTTGGTTAATCAATAGCTCCTTGTCAGCAGCCAAATGAAGGCTACTTCTTACCTCTTCAACACATTTTCTGAGGTCTTCATAGGTA
>Ga0307375_10000874_pt1 | contig 35070 bp, 22 predicted proteins | sample TR1MG_FD_202531 | JGI IMG/M metagenome (GOLD analysis project Ga0307375, IMG submission 202531) | Soil microbial communities from Risofladan, Vaasa, Finland - TR-1 | ecosystem: Environmental > Terrestrial > Soil > Coastal area > Acid sulfate soil | place: Finland: Risofladan, Vaasa | collected... | reverse complement strand
CTCGGTGCGGTCCACGCCCAGCGTCTCGGTGCCGCAGTAGATGTACAGCCCATGGCCGGCCTCGTCCTGCACCTTGGCGATGAGCGACATCTTGCGACGGAGGCTGGGGGCGCGCGTGATCCAGTTGCCCTCGGGGAGCATGCCGACGATCTCGGAGTGGGCGTGCTGCGACATCATGCGCGTGAGCTGCCTGCGGTAGCGCGCCGGCATCCAGTCCTTGGGCTCGATGGATTCGCCGGCGTCGATGCGAGCCTGGAATTCAGCGAGCTTGGCGGGATCTTCGGCGGTGGCCGACGAGGGGGCTTGCGGCATCTGGTCCATGCACTTCTCCGGTTCGCGGGCGTCGTGGTAAATCTATGGAACGGCTTGACATTGGACAATCGAAGGGGGAGGCTATCTTCCGTGCCTATGAACATCAGAACCAGCGCCGTGGGGTCCGCCGGCGACGTGACGCTCGAGATTGCCAACGGGATCGCAACCGTCACCTTCGGGCATCCCAAGGGGAATTCCCTGCCCGGGGAGTTGCTCAAGCTGCTGGCCGCGCAGATCACGGCGGCGGGCGCCGATCCGCGGGCGCGGGTGATCGTGCTGCGCAGCGAGGGCACGGGCCCGTTCTGCGCCGGCGCGTCGTTCGACGAACTCACGGCCATTGCCGACGCCGAGACCGGCAAGGAGTTCTTCAGCGGCTTCGCGCGGGTGATCCTGGCGATGATGCGGGCCCCCAAGTTCGTGGTGACGCGGGTGCACGGCAAGGTGGCCGGGGGCGGCGTGGGCCTCGTGGCGGCGTCGGACTTCAGCGTGGCGGTGGGGTCGGCCTCGGCCAAACTCAGCGAACTGGCGGTGGGGATCGGGCCGTTCGTGGTCGGGCCGGCCATCGAGCGGAAGATCGGGCTGGCGGCGTTCAGCGCGATGAGCGTGGACGCCGACTGGCGCGATGCCTCGTGGTGCGAGCGCCACGGGCTGTACTCGCGCGTCCATGCCGATCCGTCGGCCATGGATGCCGGGCTCGACGCCCTGGCGGCGACGTTGGCGAACGCCAATCCCCAAGCGATGGCCCAGCTCAAGCAGGTGTTCTGGGCCGGGACCGACGACTGGGACCTGATGCTCACCGAACGCGCCGAGATGAGCGGCACGCTGGTGCTGAGCGAGTTCACGCGGAACGCGATCGCGAAGTTCAAGGCCACGTAGGTTCGTCGCCCAGGCCATCATGGAACGGCCCAAGCAATCGATCGCGCGCGAGCGCCTCGTCGTGGTTACGGTGGTGGTGCTCCTCCATTGGCTCGGCAACCTGGGCAGCGCCCTGCTCGTCGGAGCCTTCGACGACGACGGGGTCTACACGGTGCTGGGGAAGAGCCTGGCAACCGGCCGGGGATACCATTCCCTCTACCTCGTTGGCGCGCCCGTGCAGGTGAAATTCCCACCCGGGCTGCCCTGGATCCTGGCGGGCCTGTGGCGAATCACCGGCTCGGTGGATGGCGTGCAGGCGGCGGTGCGCTGGTTGCACCCGCTGGTGGTCGGCGCGGCTGCCGCCATCCTCTGGACGCTGGCGCGGAAACGGTGGAAACTGGAATGGGGACCGGCGGCGCTGCTCGTGCTGTTGCCGCTCGTGCTCGATGCCACGATCCAGTACACCACCATTCCGCTCGCCGAGCCGTGGTTCCTCCTCGGCTGGGCACTGCTCCTGCTAACGTGGGATGCCGCCGAGAGGACGGAGGGGTATCGCCGTTGCCTGCTCCTCGCCCTCGCCGGGCTGTCGGTGGCCGCTACCATGCTGGTGCGCTCGCAGGGAGTCGTGCTGCTGCCGGCGATCATCCTCGCACTGTTCCTGCGGCCACGCCCCGCGATGGACCGGGTGATCGCGCTCGGAGCCATCCTGGTTCCCCTCGGGCTCTGGCACATCTATCATCACGCGCTCATCGCCGCCGGGCCGGTCGCGTCGCTGCCCGACGAGGGCACATACGGCTCCTGGCTCGCGGCAGCCGGCACCGGATTCCCAGCGGTCGTCGGCCGGAGCGTCCTGGCGAACGGCCGGTTTTATGTCGATCAACTGGGCGCCTCCCTCACCGCGTTCCGCCCGCTCGGAGCGGGCCTGATGGGCCTCGGCCTGGGCGGGATGGTGATCGCTGCGTTGCTTCTGCTGCGCCGCCAGCCGGTGCTGGCGATCAGCGTGCTCGACAGCTTGGCGCTGGTGCTCCTGTGGCCCTTCGCGCAGGATCGGCTGCTGCTCTGGGCTCTGCCCGCAGGCGGCCTCGTGCTCGCCCTTGGCCTGCAGCGGCGGCTGGACCGGTCGACGCCGAAACTGCGACTCTGGGTCAATGTCGGGTGCGCCGTCGCGATCGCGCTGGTGCTGCTGCGGCAGATGGACATCCGCCGCGACAGTATCGCCGCGGTTGCCGAGAACCGGGCGCCGAAACTGCAGGGCCCCTCGTACGAGTTGCTCATCAACTCGCGGTTCATCGCCACCGCGTCCCGCTGGATTCTCGCCAACACGCCCGCGGAATCGCGGATCATGATCGATCGCCAAGCCGGCATCTACCTCTACACCGGCCGGCAGACGATGCCAGCGAGCCCCACGGAGAGTCCCTTTGTCCCGTCCGTCTTCTCAGTGCCCGGAAAGTATCTCGCGAGTCACATCCTGCGTGATTCGCTGAACTACCTGATCGTGGGCGTGCCGGAGCCGGGCATCATGCGGGACGTCGAAACGATCGAGAAGCGCTGTCCCGGCGTGCTGGCCTGGGGTGGAGTGGCTCCTGGCGATTCCCGGCGCATCTACCGCATCATGCCCGATTCCAGCTGCCTCGGCCGCATTGCGGATTGACGCTGGCGACGGCGGCTGGCGGGGAAAAGCCGGTGACGGTCGCGATCCGGTGCCCGGGATCGCCGGGGCGGCCTACCCCACGTCGCCGTACAACGCCAGCACCGCATCCTCGAACGACTCCTTGAACCCGCCCTGCTTCACCCGTGACGTGGCCTCGAAGCCGGCGGTGTCGAGGCGCTTGGCCGCTTCGATGAGCGTGCTGACATTGAACGGCACGCCTTCCAGGTGCGCCAGGTATTCCTCGGCCGCCGTGAGGTAGCCCATCATCCCGCCCAGTTCGGTGGGCGCGTACACCTTGCCGGCGTCGCGCAGCCGATCGGCATCGCGGGGTTCCGGCATCACCAGGTTCTCCGAGCCGCACACCACCTTGACGCGGGTGTTGCCGCAGATGGCCGTCACGGTCTGGGGATCGAGCGTGCCGCCGGCGGCGTTGACGACCACGGCGTCCATGGGCAGACCCATGAAGTCATGCTCGCGCTCGGGGCCCCAGGTCTTGATGCCGGTGGCTTCGAGTTCGCGGCGGCGGTCGGCCCGCGCCTCGGCCACCAGCATCGTGGTGCCGTGGGCGCGCAGCTTGTCGATCATGTACATGCCGATGTGCCCCGCCCCCACCAGGCCCACGGTGGCGCCGGCCAGGTCGACCCCGAGCGCCCGCAGCATGCCCTTGAGCAGCTGGTAGTTGCCCTCGCCGGTGGGCCGGGAGGTGTCGGCTATAACAATTCCTTTATAATGCGTGTTGAGGTAGGCCAGCGACTGCGTCTTGCCGTCGGCCATCACCCCGTGGCCCAGGTCCTGGCCGGTGGTGAGGAAGAAGCCGCCGCTCGCTTCGACATCCTTGAAGCACGACACGGCCCAGTCGAGCAGTGCCACGTCGCGGGGCTGACCCACGCGGGCGTCGGCGGTGGGCTGGAGCACGCACTTGCCGCCGCAGATGCGGGTGATGTTCTTGAGCGTCAGCGGCCCGCCCACCCGGATCACGCGCGACCAGTGGACCTTTTCCTCCATGCCCATGGCGAGGCCGATCGCCTCGTGGTCGGTGGTGAAGCCGGGCGAATTGACGCGCGAGTCGGGGGCAATACGAAAGCCGCCGAGCGAGAGCTTCTGAGAGCCCGGCTCGGCGTGCGTGGCGATACTGAGGGTCCAGCCGTTCGTGTCGTCGTGGTAGCGGTAGACCCAGACATCGGGGTGCCGGGTCTGCGCCAGCTCGGGCACGATGGCCCGGGCTGCCGCGGGTTGCAGGATCGTTTTATGCATGTCTCGACCGGGGAGCGGTCAGGAAGTCGGTGGATTGAAAGCCGCGTGCTGGGCGTCCACCCAGCTCTTGTGGTACTCGGGGTCCTCGATGCGCAGCGCGGCTTTGGCGACCGTGAGGGGACGGAAGCTGTCCATCATCACGGCCAGTTCGTCGGTGTACTTGGCGCCGATCGAGGCCTCGGCGCGACCCGGGTGGGGACCATGCGGGATCCCGTCGGGGTGGTGCGTGATGCTGCCGAACTCGATGCCCTTGCGGCTCATGAATTCGCTGGAGGCGTAGTACAGCACCTCATCGGAATCCACGTTGCTGTGGTTGTACGGCGCCGGCACCGAGTTGGGATCGAAGTCGTACGGGCGCGGACAGAAGGAGCAGATCACGAACCCGTCGCCCTCGAAGGTCTGGTGCACCGGGGGCGGCTGGTGCACGCGGCCCACGATCGGCTCGAAGTCCCGGATGTTGAACGCCCACGGATAGAAGTAGCCGTCCCACCCCACGACGTCGAGCGGATGGTGGTCAATGACGTACTCGTTGAGCCCGTTGTACTGCTTGACGAGCAGGCGGAAGTCGCCCTTCTCGTCGTGGGTGCGCAGTTCCTGCGGCACGCGAATGTCCCGCTCGCAGTAGGGCGCGCCCTCCAGCATCTGCCCGAATTCGTTGCGGTAGCGCTTGGGCGCGCGCACGTGCCCGCGGCTCTCGAACACCAGGAGCTTGGCCTGCTCGTCGGTGTTCAGCTGATAGCGGTGCATGATGCCGCGGTGGATCACCACGTAGTCGCCCTCGCCGAACGGAAGATCGCCGAACTGCGTTTCGAGCACACCGCTGCCCTTGGCCACGTACACCACCTCGTCGCCCTGCGCGTTGCGATAGAAGTGCTCGTCGCGCTCGGTGGGCTCCACGTACAGCATGGCGACGTCGCGGTTGAACAGCATCGGCGTGCGGTCGAGCGTCGGACTGCCGTGCGGCTTGACGCCGGACGTCCGGAAGTGGCGATGCTTGAGGGTCTGGTCGGGATCGCGCTCGTACGTCATCTCGCGCAGCCGCTTCACCGACGTCACCGTGGTGGGCGGATACACGTGATACAGCAGCGCCGACGTTCCGGTGAAGCCCTCGTGGCCCATCAGCTGTTCGGCGTACAGTCCGCCGTCCGGCTTGCGGAACACGGTGTGTCGCTTTCTGGGGATCTGGCCCAGCGTGTGGTAGAAGGGCATCAGAGATTCCCGCGCAGGCCCTGCTCGCGCTCGATGGCTTCGAACAACGCCTTGAAGTTGCCGGCGCCGAAGCTCTTGGCGCCCTTGCGCTGGATGATCTCGAAGAACACGGTGGGCCGGTCTTCCACGGGCTTGCTGAAGATCTGCAGCAGGTAGCCCTCGTCATCGCGGTCCACGAGGATGCCCAGGTCCTTGAGCGGGGCGATGTCCTCGTCGATGTGGCCGACGCGGTCGAGCACCGTATCGTAGTACGTGGCCGGCACGCGCAGGAACTCCACCCCGTTCTTGCGCAGCTTGGTCACCGTCTTGACGATGTCGTTGGTCTCGAGGGCGATGTGCTGGACGCCGGGGCCGCGGTAGAACTCCAGGTACTCGTCGATCTGCGACTTCTTGCGCCCCGCCGCCGGCTCGTTGAGCGGGAACTTGATGCGGCCGTTGCCGTTCGATACGACTTTGGACATGAGCGCCGAGTACTCGGTGCTGATCGCCTTGTCGTCGAACGAGATCAGGTTGTAGAAGCCGAGCACGTGCTCGTAGAACCGCACCCACTGGTTCATGGCGCCCAGCTCGACGTTGCCCACGCAGTGGTCCACGTACTTGAGGCCCACGCTCTTGCCCTGGAACACCGGATCCACGGCCACGAACCCGGGCAGGAACGGACCCTTGTACTTCTTGCGCTCGACCAGCGAGTGGATGGTCTCGCCGTACGTGCGAATGGCGGCGATGACCACCTGACCGTGCTCGTCCTCGATCACCTCGGGCTCGCGCACCGACACCGCGCCCCGCTTGATGGCCTTGGCATACGCCGTCCTGGCGTTGTTCACCCACAGCGCCAGATCCTTGACGCCGTCGCCGTGCTCGGCGATGTGGCGGGCGATGTCGTCGTCGGGCCGGACGGGCGTGGTGAGCACGAACCGCACCTTGCCCTGCTGCAGCACGTAGCTGGCCCGGTCGCGCGTGCCCGTCTCCGGCCCGCGGTAGGCCACCAGTTTGAACCCGAACGCCGCGCGGTAATAGAGACTGGCCTGCTTGGCGTTGCCGACGTAGAACTCGATGTAGTCGGTGCCGCTGATCGGGAACGTATCATGCGCCTGGGCCGGCGCCGGGATGGTCTGGGTGGCCATGGTCGGGTCCTCACGAATGGAGAATGCGGCCTGCACTGGGCGGTATGCGTCCAATCTAACGGACTCGCGCCCGGCCGCGAGAAGGGGCATGTTTGCCGGGGCCCCCCCCATAGCGAAACCCCCGCTCGCCCAGCCCGTATCTTCATCACACGATGCCCACTCCGGAATTCACGACCTTCGCCCGCCTGCTCGAGGGCCAGTACGCGCTCGATCGCGAGATCGGCCGCGGAGGGATGGGCATCGTGTACCTGGGACGCGATCTCAAACTCGACCGCCCGGTGGCGCTCAAGACGCTGCCTCCCCACCTGGCCGCCGACCCCGCCATCCGCGAACGGTTCCTGCGCGAAGCGCGCACGGCGGCCAAGCTGTCGCACCCGAACATCGTGCCCGTCTATCGCGCCGACGAGATCGCCGGCCAGGTGTTCTTCGCCATGGGCTACGTGGACGGCGTGTCGATGGCCGACGCCGTGCGCGACGCGCGGCGGTTGGACCCGCGCGACGTGCTGCGCCAGATGCGCGACGTGGCGGCGGCGCTCGGCTACGCCAGCGAACACGGCGTGGTGCACCGCGACGTGAAGGCCGAGAACATCCTCGTGGAGCGGAACACGGGCCGCGCGATGGTCACGGATTTCGGGATCGCGCGCATGGCCGAAGCGGCGCCGCTCACGGCCACCGGCCAGGTGCTCGGCACCGTGTACTACATGAGTCCGGAACAGGTGACCGGCGAAGCCGTGGACGGCCGCAGCGATCTGTACTCGCTGGGCGTGGTGGGCTTCTACGCGCTCGCCGGGCGCTTCCCGTTCGACGCCACGCTGGCATCGGCGGTACTCATCGCGCAGGTGAACAAGGTCCCCCCACCCCTGCTCACCGTGGCGCCCGACGCGCCGCGGGCGCTGGCCGAGATCGTGGACCGGTGCCTGGCCAAGGATCCGGCGGCGCGGTTCCAGTCGGGCAGCGAACTGGCCGAGGCGCTCCGACGCGTGGAAGGCGAGGTGGCGCGCGACGCCGTGCGCGCGGCGGCCAATCCGGCGGCGCCGGCGGTGGTGTCGGAGCGCGAAGCGCAGCAGATCTGGGCGCGCGCCGCCGAACTGCAGGCGCAGACGGGGCTCGAGCCGCGGCCCATGCCCGTGCCCAAGCCGCGCGACCAGGCGGGCGACGCGAGCCGCACGTCGGGCTACGAACTGTCGTCGGTGCGCGACGCGGCGCTCGAGGCGGGCATCCCGGTGCAGTACGTGGAGCACGCGCTGGTGGAGCACGGCCTGGCGCAGCCCGTCGCCGCGGTCTCGACCTCACCGCTGGTGACGATGAACGACGTGAGCCCGCCGCCCTCGAAATGGCTCGGCGCGCCGACGAACATCGAATTCGAGGCGGTGGTGGGCGGCGAGATGGCGGACGCCGACTTCGACCTGCTCGCCGAGATCATTCGCCGCCGCATGGAGCAGGCGGGCGCCGTGAACGCCGTGGGGCGCTCGTTGACCTGGACGTCGCTGGCGCGGCAGCGCACGGTGCACGTGTCCGTGGTGTCGCGGAACGGCAAGACGACGATCCGCGCCGCCGAGAATCTGGAATCGCTGAGCCGGCGCGCGCGCATTCTGGGAATCGTGGGCGGCGGGTACCTGGCGGCGGGCCTCGTGGGCGCCATCATGCCGATCGTGGCCGGCAAGGGGCCGTTCACGATCATCGTGGCGCTCGGCACGGGGCTCATCGCGTTCGGCAGCGTACTCACCGCCGGGCGCTATTCGTTCGGGAAGAGCGCGCGGAAGCGCAAAGCGCGGCTCAACCGGGTCGTCGACGAACTCGTCGCCCAGGTCGCCGAATCGGTGGAGGCCACCCACCGCGCCCTCACGTCCGGCGGCCGCGGACGGCTCACGCCTTAGCTCGCCAGCTCGGGCAGGTCGCGGTACAGATCGAGCGCCGCGGGGTTGGCCAGCGCATCGGCGTTCTTCACCTCGCGCCCGTGGATCACGTCGCGCACGGCGAGTTCGCTGATCTTGCCGCTGATCGTGCGGGGGATGTCGGCCACCTGCACGATCTTGTTGGGCACGTGATGCGGACTGGCGTGATCGCGGATGCCGGCGCGGATGCGCTCGCGCAGCGCGTCGTCGAGCGCCAGCCCGTCGCGGAGCCGCACGAACAGGACTACGCGCACGTCGGCGCCGACCTCGGTGGTCACGTCCTGGCCCACGACGACGCTCTCCACCACCTCGTCGAGTTGCTCCACCTGCCGGTAGATCTCGGCGGTGCCGATGCGCACCCCCTGCGGATTGAGCGTGGCGTCGCTGCGGCCGTAGATGACGAGCCCGTCGTGCTCGGTGCGCGCCGCCCAGTCGCCGTGCCGCCACACGTTGGGGAACACGTCGAAGTACGCCTCGTGGTACTTGCGGCCGTCGGCGTCGTTCCAGAATTTCACCGGCATGCTCGGAAAGGGAGCGGTGCACACCAGTTCGCCGGCCTGACCGGCGGGTGCCGGACGCCCCTGGTCGTCGAACACGTCCACCGCCATCCCCAGGCCGCGGCACTGCAGTTCGCCGCGCCATACGGGCAGGATGGGGTTGCCGAGGGCGAAGCACGAGATGATGTCGGTGCCGCCGCTGATGCTGCTCAGCTGTACGCCGGGCTTCACCTGCTCGCACACGAAATCGTAGCTGTGCTCGGCGAGCGGGCTGCCCGTGGACAGGATGCACCGCAGGGCCGACAGGTCGTGCGTGTCGCGCGGACGGCGGCCGTTCTTCTCGGTGAGGGCAAGGAACTTGGCGCTGGTGCCGAACACCGTGATCCGTTCCTGCCCGGCCATGTCCCACAGCACCGGGCCGCGCTTGAGGATGGCGGCGCCGTCGTACAGCGCCACCGTGGCGCCCAGGGCCAGCGCGCTCACCAGCCAGTTCCACATCATCCACCCGCAGGTGGTGAAGTAGAACACGCGGTCGTCGCGGCCGATGTCCACGTGCAGCGCGTGCTCCTTGAGGTGTTGGAGCAGCGTGCCCCCCGCTCCGTGCACCATGCACTTGGGCAGGCCGGTGGTGCCCGACGAGTACATGATGTAGAGCGGATGGTCGAACGGCAGGCGCGTGAACGCGAGCGGCGGCGCGGGCTGGTCGGCGCGCACATACTCGTGCCAGGAGATGCCGCCGGGCAGACCCGCGACGTCCACCGCATCGTCCTCATGCGGCACCACGACCACCCGCTCGATGTCGGGAATGCGCGCCGCGATCTCGCGCAGGCGCGGCACGCAGTCTATAAGTTTTCCTGAATAGCGATAGGCCGACGCGGCCAGCAGCACCCGGGGCTGGATCTGCCCGAACCGGTCGAGCACGCCATGGACGCCGAAGTCGGGAGAGCAGCTCGACCAGATGGCGCCGATGCTGGCCGCGGCGAGCATGAGAATGAGCGTCTCGGGCACGTTGGGCATGAACGCCGCCACGCGGTCGCCGGGCTCGATGCCGTCGCGGCGGAGCGCGGCCGCGGCCCGGGCCACCGCGTCGCGCAGTTCGCGGTAGCTGAGCGCGCCGGCGCGCCCCGTCTCCGTCCAGGCCACGATGGCGGGCCGGTCGTCGTCGTGGCGCAGCAGGTTCTCGGCGAAGTTGAGCCGCGCGCCCAGAAACCAGGTGGGGCCCAGGTCCGGCGTGGGCGGCCCCATGCGGTCTCGTCCCACGAGCGCGGTGTACCAGGGGCCGTGGCCGGGGATCTCATCGGCGATCACACCGCAGAATCGCCACACGGCCGACCAGAAGTCCTCGCGCCGGTCCACCGACCAGGCGTGCAGCGACGGGTAGTCGTGCACCGGCGCTCCCTCGTCGGCCACGAAGGCGAGGAACCGCGCGAGGTTGGATTGCGCGAGCGCGCTCGGAGGCGGGGACCAGAGAGGTGCCGTCACGCGGGATAATCTACCAATCAGCCGTAGGACGGTAAGACAGTAGGACCGTAGTGGGAGAACCGCGTCACGCAGTCATCCGTCCTACGGTCCTACCGTCCTACAGCCCTACCGTCAGTTCTACTTGAGTCTCGGATTCGTCGTCCGGGGCGCTTTCTCGCACGACGGCCACTGGGCGCCGCCGCGACCACGGCCGAAGCCGCGGCCCGCGCCAGCTCCGGCGCCGCGCGCCGCGGCCATGAGGGAGTCGGCCCGGGCCTGGGCCACCAGATCGATGCGCTGCCGCGTGATCTGCGCCGGGTCCTGCGCCGCGAGGTACGCGAGCATGGCCGTCAGCGTGGCGTTGGCCCGCAGGTCGGCGAACACGATCTTGTCGTAGGTGTCGCGCCCCGTGTGCCAGGTGTAGTTGCCGTAGTCCCAGCCCAGCGCGCCCAGTCCGGTGATCGGCGCGCCGGCGCAGCTGAACGAGAAGTCGTCGCTGCCGCCGCCCGCCGGGCGGCCCGGACTGCCGTCGTACCCGGTCTGCAGCTTGAACTCCACCGGCACGGTGTTCATCCACTCCGTGAGATGCCGAGCGGCGTCGGGCAGGCCGCCGGCATTGAGCCGCACGATGCGGCCGGTGCCGTTGTCCTGGTTGAACAGCATCTGCAGCCCCGCCATCACCTCGGGATGATCCTCGGTGAACGCCTTGGACCCGACCTCGCCCTCCTCCTCGCCCGCCCAATGGCCGGCGATGATCGTGCGATCGGGATGCGGCAGCACCTGCTTGAGGATGCGCATGGCTTCGAGCATCGTGATCGTGCCGGTGCCGTTGTCCGTCGCGCCCGACGACCCGTCCCACGAGTCGAAGTGCGACGAGAGCACCACGTACTGGTCGGGATGCGCCGTGCCGGGGATGGTCGCCACCACGTTGAACACCGGCTGCTCGCCCAGCAGCTTGCCGTCGAGGTTCAGGCGCAACCTGGGATGCTCATGGTGTTCGGCCAGCCGGAACACGAGCCCGTAGTCCTCGCACGACAGCGAGATCGCCGGGGTCTTCGTATTATAGGTCTCGAATATCTCACGCGTGCCCCAGCCATTCTTGGGACGCGACGTGATGATGCCGCCGGCGCCGCCCTGTTCCAGACGCACGCCCAGTTCGCCGCCGCCCAGGGCCAGGCTGTAGCCGGTGCCCCGCACGTTGCGGCCGCCCCACTCGCGGGCCAGCGCCTGGCGCGTGCTGTCCATCTGCGCCGCCACTTCGGGGGCCGCGTTCGCCGCCCAGTCGTCGGTGGGCCGGCAGGTGGCCGGCGGGGCGTTCACCAGCACCAGCTTCCCCTTGGCCTGCGGCAGCCACTGCACGAATGCCGCGCTGTCGGCGAAGTGCGGCAGGATGATCGGCTCGTACACCACGTCCTTGCCCCCCGTGCCGGGGCTGTACCCCACCATCGTGCCTTCCAGGCTCCGCACGCGGGGCGCGATGAGATCGATGTGCGACGGCCCGCGAATCCATCCGCGCCAGGTGCCGAACTGCTCCTCCTTGGCGCCGATCCCCATGGCCTGGTACGTGGTCACGAGCCAGTCCTGCGCCCGCTTGAGCTCGGGCGATCCCATGAGGCGCGGACCCAGCGAATCGAACAGGACCTGGGACAACTGCTCCGTGTGCGAGCTGTCCATGCCCATGACCCAGATCCGGCGGATGATCGGATCCGCCGTGGGGAACGTGGGCGCCGAGGGCGCGAACACGGCGGAGTTTTCGGGCGTGGCACCGCCGGCGCCAAAGCCACCGCGCTGGGCGAACGCGACCGTGGGCAGCGCCAGCATGGCGGCAACGGCCGCCGTCAGACGACGAGACATGCACCCCTCCTGGGGAGTACGGGGGAGAACGGCCCCAAACGGAACTACGGGATGGCCACCAGATCGACGACGAACACCAGCGTCGCCTGGCGGGGAATGTTGGGCGGGCTCCCGGCCTGGCCATAGCCGAGCGCCGACGGAATGACGAGTTGGCGGCGTCCGCCCACGCGCATCCCCATGATTCCCTCGCGGAACCCCGGCACCACGGAAGCGGTCGCGAAGCTACTGCCGGTTCCGGAATCGAACAGCGTGCCGTCGGTGAGGTACCCGGAATAGTTCACCTGGACCGTCGTGTCCTTGGTGACCGCGGCGCCCGTGCCGACTGTGAAATCGCGATAGTAGAGTCCGTCGGCCGTCTTGGTCATCGCCGCGAGGTTCACGTTGAGCGACGGAGCGAACGTGTCGGTGGCGGGATCACTCGCCGGCCCGAGGCCAGCGATTTCCCCGGTACACGCCACGATGGCGAGCGCCGAGCACAACAACAATAAACGTCTCATCGGATCCTGATTTCGTGTGTGAAGTGAAGCCTGCCCCGCAGGAAACATCGCCAATGCGCGGCGACGACGCTACTTGGTGCGCACCAAGGTGAGTTGAATGTTGGATGGGAACGCGCCGCCGCCCACCGACGTGACGCCCACGAGACTCTGCTGCCCGCTGGGCACGGCGAACCGGAAGAACGAGACCCCACCGGCCGTGAGCGTGGCCGTCACAGGCACCGCGCTGGTGAGCGGGTGGGTGAGCAACGTGAACCCGCTGCTGAAGACCATCGGCATCACCGCGCGCCAGTTCCAGCTGGGTTGCGTGAACACGCCCGGCACGGCCGGCACGAAGTCGTCGGTGAACACCGACGTGGCCCAGCGGCGGAACACCGGCGCCGGATCGGTGCCGAGCACGCGCTGCAGGTTGGGCATGCCGATGAGCGTGTCGTTCACCAGCCGGTACCAGAAATTGCCGTCGGTGGACGACTGCTGGTCCGCCGCATACCGCAGAAAGGACTCGATGGCCCCGCGGAGTTGCAGATTGTCGTCGCCGCTGGCCCCCACCGGGGCATGCGTCTCGGGACTGCTCAGATAGGTCTGGTACCGCGAGAAGTCGCCGCGCTCGTAGACGTTGAACGCACTGCTCACGAGCGGGTCGGCCATCTGCGTGGGGCCGATGTTCTGCCGCGGCCCCAGCCCCGCCGCGCGGTAGAAGATGAGATCCTCGGCGATGTGGCTCAGCCCCTCGTTCAGCCACGTCACCTCGTTCACCTGCGACGCCGGCACGGTGAGCACGTACATGCGGCGCGAGGCATTGATCAGGTGCTGGTATTCGTGCCCGATGGTGCTCACCACGATGTTGGCCACGCTCGTCTTGGACTTCGTGAACGCATTGCCGCCGTTGATCGTCCCCGCCGGATCGGGCACCACCAGATAGAACATGTTCGCGTAGTTGCTCCCCGGGCAGGTCGTCTTGTCCAGCAGGTCGCGCTCATAATAGAAGCCGAGCACCACGCCCTGGCTGGGGTCGGTGGTGAGCTGGTTCACGGCCTTCGTGAAGAAGATGACCGTGCGCTTGTTGCCGCCCAGGGGGTACGGCACGCCGAACGCCGTGGTGTCCACCGGGTTCACGAGCGTGTCCATGGCCACGGCGAAACTCAGATACTCCGCGTCGGTGAACCCATTCGCCGGGTTGGCCGTGTCGGCCACGACGATCGCCGAGTTGCTGATGGCGGCCACGCGCCCGGTGGTCATCGTGGGACTGGTACAGTAGGCGTTGGCGTTGCTGTTGAGCTGCACGAGATCGCCCAATTGCGCCGCGTCGGTGATCTGCGTGGACGGCCCGGTGGACGCCGCCGGCGCCGTCTGGGCCGCCCCGCCGAGGGAGCGCCGCACCGCCTGCTGCAGGACCCGGCCGCGCGCACTGGCCACGTATTGCGGCATCTCCCGCCGCTCGCGCTCGCGCATGGCGTACTCGAACGCCGTGTTCCGCCGGACGACCGGCCCCGCCTGCGGCATGAGCGCCGCGGACACGCCGGGCACCAGATTCGCGCCCGACCCGAGCGCGGCCACGCCGGTCCCCTGCACCTGAATGCCGGTGGAGGTGCCCACGGTGGGCGAACCATTGTACGCCACGAGCGCGAACTCCGAACCGGGCTGCGTGGACGCCACGCAGAAGGTGCTCGCCGGCAGGCTCTCGTTCACCGACCCCGCGCCCGGCGTGATCACCGGCGCCGGCGACACGTACACGCTGTCGGGCGCCGCAGCGCCGGACGACGCGACGACGTAGCCGCCGACGGTGGTGCTCAGCAGTTGCACGTTGCCCGCGTTGTCCACCGTGACCGCCACCGGATTTCGCGACACCCAGCTCACCGTGCCGGCGACCGCGTTGCCGTACAGATCCGTGGTGGCAGCGCCCACCTGGCCGGGCAGCCCCGGGGCGCACAGCGGCAGCGCGTGCGTGGACGCGACGACCTTGGCCAGCGGACCGGCCGTCCCCGTGATCACGAACGCGGCCGGCGTCGAGACGCCCGACACCGACGCCGACACCTGATTGCTGCCGGCCACGGTGCCCACCGAAAGCACCGCCTGCGCATTCCCGTTCGCGTCGGTGGTGAGCGCCGATGGCGTGATCACTCCGTTGCCCGACGTCACGCTCCACGTGACGGCGACGGTCGGGATCGGTCGCGCCTGGGCGTCGGTCACGATCACAACCAGCGGATCGGGCGCCACGGAACCGACCGTCGCCGTCTGCCCGCCACCGCTCACCACGCGGATGATGGCCGCGGGACCGGGCCCGTCGGGACTGGTGGCACCGCCGCACGCGCCGAACGCCGCGACAGCCAGACCGAACGAGAGCCGCGCAAGGGGGTGCGCACGCATGGGTGTTCCTGGAAGGAGATCGGAAATCACGCGGGTGGGTATGGTTCTGGGAATACTACCCCCGGAGTGCGCGCCGTTCCATGGCTCAGGCCAGGCCGGCCCCCGCCTGCCGGGCGCACTCCGCCAGAACGGCCGCCCCACAGAAGATCGCCTCCTCCGCCGGCGCGAACCCGGGCGCATGCGCGGCCGTGGGTTCCCCGCCTGGTTCACGGGCGCCGATTCGCAAAAAACAGCCGTCCATGCGCTCCAGATAATAGGAGAAGTCCTCGCCGCCGAGGTTCATGAATCCAAGCGGAACGACCCCCGCCTCGCCGAGCACACTGGCCGCCGCGGCGCGCGCCCACGCCGCGGCTCGCGCCGGATTCACCAGCGGAGGGGTGCCCATCTCCAACGTCACGGACGCGCTCAGCCGGTGCGCCGCCGCCACCGCTTCGGCCATCCGGCGCACCTCGTCGAGCAGCAGTTGCCGCGAGCGCGGATCCACGGCGCGCACCGTGCCGCCGAGCACGGCGCGGTCGGGAATCACGTTGGGCGCGGTACCGGCATGGATCGTGGCCACGGTCACCACGCCTGGCGTGGCCGGGTTCAGCCGTCGCGAGATGATGGTCTGGAGCGCCGTGATCACCGCCGCGGCGCCCACCACCGGGTCGGCCGACTCGTGGGGTCGCGCCGCGTGGGCGCCCTGCCCCATGAGGTCGATGGTGAACGTGTCGGCGGACGCCGCCAGCGGGCCGGCGTCGGCCACCGCCTGGCCCACCTCGAACCGCCGGTCCACGTGGCCGCCGAAGATGCACGCCACGCCGTCCAGCGCGCCGCTCTCGAGCACGGCGAGCGCGCCCTTGCCGATCTCCTCGGCCGGCTGCAGCACGATGAGCACGTCGCCGCGCGCGGGCTGGCGGGCCAGCAGATGCGCGGCACCCACGGCCCATGTGGCGTGCACGTCGTGGCCGCAGGCGTGCATCACGCCGTCATGCGTGGACGCGAATGGCAGGCCCGTCGCTTCCCGGATGGGGAGGGCATCGATGTCGCCGCGAATGGCCACCACCGGCGCCCCGCGGTCGCGGCCCGGCACGCGCGCCACGAGCCCGGTGCCGGCCACGGGGCGCACCTCGACGCCGGCGATCGCCGCGAGCGCGCTGGCCAACCGGCGCGCGGTCTCGTGCTCGTGGAGCGCGAGTTCGGGATGGGCATGCAGGTCGCGCCGCAGCGCGACCAACGCGTCGAGCTCGGCGGCCGTGAACCCCGACGCCACGCCGGGCGGGAGCACCAGCGCGTGCGTCACGCGAGGAATTCCTCGTGCCGCACGGTGAGATCGTCCACGCGGTCCATGTCCACCGTGACTCCCATGCCCGGTGTGTGCAGCGGCACGTGGACCATACCCTCGGCATCCATGGTCCATTCCGGCGTGACGATGTCGCGCTCCCAGTAACGCGCGCTGGGCGACACGTCGCCGGGCAGCGAGAAGTTGGGCAGCGACGCCAGCGCCACGTTGTGCGCGCGACCCACGCCGCTCTCGAACATGCCGCCGCACCATACCGGCACGCCGTGCTGCTGGCAGAGGTCGTGGATGGCCTTGGACACGGTGAATCCGCCCACGCGGCCGGGCTTGATGTTGATGATGCGGCCGGCGCCCAGTTCGATCATGTCGGCGGCGCGGTCCACGCTGGTGATCGACTCGTCCAGGCAGATGGGCGTGGTGAGCAGGCGCTGCAATTTGGCGTGGCGCAGCAGGTCTTCGCGGTCGAGCGGCTGTTCGATCATGATCAGGCCGAACCGGTCCAGCTCCTTGAGATGCTCGGCGTCGGCGAGGGTATAGGCCGAGTTGGCGTCGGCCATGAGGTGCAGGTCGGGCCCCAGCGCGTCGCGTACGGCGCCCACGAAGGCGACGTCGGAGCCGGGCTCGATCTTCATCTTGATCTTGCGATACCCCTGGTCCATGGCTTGCCGTGCGCGCGACACCAGCGCGTCCGGATCGCGCTGGATGCCGATCGAGATGCCCGTGGGCACGCGGTCGCGGGTGCCGCCCAGCAGCGTGGACAACGGTACGCCTTGGTGGCGGGCCGCCACGTCCCAGCAGCCCATCTCCACCGCCGCCTTGGCCATGTGATGCCCGCGCACGTTGCGGTCGAGCGCCGCGAACACCTGCGACGGATGGGCGAATTCCACCCCCAGCACGCGCGGCACCAGCCACTCGCGCATGGCGTGCCACGCCGTGTCGATGGTCTCGGGGCTGTAGTTGGGCTGCTCGCCGGCCACGCATTCGCTCCAGCCGGTGACGCCGTCGGCGCTGCGCAGCTCGAGGAGGCAGACGCGGCGCTCGGCGATGGTGCCCGACGAGATGCGGAATGGTTCCTTGAGAGCGAGGCGAACCTCGCGCACGACAATCGAAGAGATGGCGAACACGGAGGGGCCGGTCAGAGGGAGAACAGATAGTGGCCGGCGCCCGAGCGGGCGTCGGCCGTGAACCCCGCCACGCGATAGCCCGCGGCGAGCAGCAGTTCGAACGCGGCGCGCGTGTCGGCGCGCCATTGGCCGGCCGCGGCGAGGTCGGCGCTCTGCACAGCGCCGATGTCCACCGGCACGCGGACGCGCAGCCGCGGCGCGCCGGCGGCCACGGGCGCGCACAGCACCTCGCCTCCCAGCTCGGGGTTCACCACCGGCGCGCTGGCGAACCCCGCGTCGTCGTGGGCGACGGCGATCTCAGCCCGGCGGGCCGCCAGCTCGCTGGCGTCCACGGGCCAGGCGACCACGAACCGGTCGGTGCCGATGCCGCGGCTCAGCGTGCTGCCCATGTCGCCGTACATGTCGCGGGCATATTCCGCGACGCGCACACCGAGCACGTTGAAGTTGAGATGGGCGTTGCGCGCCACCAGCGGATCGTACGTCCAGTACATGACGTGGGCGCCCACGCGCTTCACGGCGGCGTGCTGGAATGCCTTGAGGCGGCGGCCGATGCCGAGGTTCTGCGCGTCGGCGCGCACGGCGAGCATGTGCGACCAGTGCACGATGCGGCCGGCCTCGACGCCGGTGAGTCCGAACACGAACCCGAGCAGGCGCCCGTTGTCGTCGAACGCGCCCGCCGAGACGCCGCCCACGCGCTGGCCGATCTTGAGGATGGTGGCCGCGGTGACGTCGCTGAGCTCGCGCCCCCAGGCGTCGTACTGGAGATCGACGGCGGCGCGGTACTCGTCGAGCGAGGCGAGGGGACGGATGTCGATGGACGGGGCGTCGGGCATGGCGGGCACTCAGCGCTTCGGTCGGGGCGTGACGTCGAGCGTCAGCACCTGGAACGGGGCGAGGCGGAATCCATGTTCCTCGCCCGCGGCGAGCGCCACGGCGGGCTCGCCGCGATCGTCCGCCCACGGACTGCGCGCCGTGTAGCGCTGCGGCGCGCCCTCCGGCAGTTCGAACGCCGCCGCGGGATCGATGCCGATGGTCTTCCATCGATCGCTGGGGTTGCGAAGGGTGAGCGTGGCCTTGGCCGGCGCCCACGCGGCCCACCCGTAGGGCTCGAGCGCCGCCGGATCGCCGCCCACCCACTGCGTGTCGCGCAGCGTGTCGGCGTTGCGCCGCGACCACCGCGCGCTCTCGGCCAGCGTGTCCCAGTTGCGGGCCGTGAGGTTGGACGGCGTCACGTACATCTCCTGCAGCTGCGTGCCGTTGCCGAAGTAGACCCGGATCTCGTCGTTGAAGTCGTGTCCGGGATCATCCATCAGATGGTTGGCATGGCGCGCGTAGATGAGCCCGTGCAGCATCAGCGAATTGAGCGGATACAGCGGGCCGCGCCGCACCACGTGCTCGTGCGTGTCGGCATCGCGGTACGTCATCCACTGCTGGCGCCAGGTGCCGATGCCGGCGAACGAGTGATCCTCGCCGCCGCGCCAGATGGAATCGGCGTAGCGCAGCCAGAACGGCGACGGATACGTGCCCGTGGTGAGGTTCACGTACAGATCGGGTTCGAGTTCGCGCAGATCGCCGATGAGGGCGATGGCGGCGTCGAAATCGCTGTCGAACTGGCTGCCCGGCATGACCGTCGAGGCGTTGCCCGTGCCGTCGATCTTGAACTGATTGACGCCATAGTCGCGGATAAACCGCACGCACGTGTCGTGGAAGCGCCGGTAGTACTTGGGTCCCGAGAGGGCAAAGCCGCCCTTGTTGGTCTCGAACCCCTGCTCCGCCCCGTACTTGAGCCGCTCCTGCTTGGGATCGCCGTAGCCGCCCCACGGCGACAGCCACACGCCCGGCGCGGCGCCGTAGCGAGCCGCGGCCGCGCGCAGATTCGTGAATCCGTGCGGGAACCCGGCGCCGAACCCCCACAGCGTCTTCGGGTCGTCCCATCCGTCGTCGAACAGGAACGACGACAAGACGACGTCGCGCTTGCGGTGCAACTCCTGCCCAAAGGCGTCGATCACGGCCAGGGCGTCGGCCTCCGTGTACTTGGAGAAGTAGCCGATGTCGTACCACGAGTTGTAGTGCAGGAAGGTGCGGTACGGGTGGGCACGCTCGCGCTCCACGTAGGCCAGGAAATCGCGGCGCAGCTGCCCCGCGCGCACCACGCCGGTCACCGACGAGATCACGAACGGCGCATCGGGCCGCAGCGGCAGAGCGCGCGGCAGGGCGCAGGTCACGTGATCGCCCTCCACGGCGCTCGCCGACAGCGGGTGCTCGAACACGGTATACCACTTATCAAATACCACCGGGCTGCCCTTCACCGTCCCGTGCACGGCGGCGCCCGCCGCGTGCAGGTCCACGAGCGTCACGCCGCGCACCGGCACCTCGGCGCCCACGGCCCGCAGGGTCACCTCCTGCCGCAGGTAGCGCGAGCCATCGCGCAGCACCGCCCGCCAGGTGGCCTCCAACTGGCCGCTGGCGTGGCGCAGCGCCACCGTGAGCTGGCGCCCCCCCACCCGCTCGGCCAGCCGCGACGCGCCGGCGCGGCCCCGCAACGTCTCCATCCGGGGCGCCCCCACCACGCGGAACGCGTCGGCCGTCCACACCGTGCCGTCGGCCATCGTGAGGGCGAACACGCCCGCCCCGGGCGTGAGGGTGCGATGGTTCACGCGGTCGTCCACGCGCACGGCGCGCAGCAGGCCCTCCGCCACCGTCCACAGGCCGGCGATGGCGCCGTTGCCCAGCGTCAGGTCGTTGGCACGAATGGCCGCGTCGGCGGGAAGCGCCAGCGCGTCGGCCACCGCCATGCGTTCCCACTGGAGGAGCCGCGACAGGTGCGGAGAGGCGAGGGCGGCGCCGACGCCGAACACGGCGCTGCGCGCCAGAAAGTCGCGCCGCGACAGGGCGTCGGCGGCGAAGGCATCGTCACGGAACTTGGGCATGGCGCGAGTGAGAGAGGGAGAGATCGGCGCTCCGAACCGTCGGCCGTCAGGGCCTGACCGTCTGCTGGAGCACGGCCTGGACGGCGGCGCCGAGGGATTCCATGGAGAAGGGCTTCTGCAGAAACCCCACGCCCTCCTGCAACAACGCGTGCCGGCCGATGGCCTCGTCAGTGTAGCCCGAGACGTACAGGACGCGCAATCCGGGATGCGCCGCCACGAGCGCGGCCGCGAGTTCGCGCCCGCTCATGCGCGGCATGATGACGTCCGTCACCACCAGCGACAGGTCGCCGGGATGTTCCTGGGCGAGACGCAGCGCCTCCTGTCCATCCTCCGCTTCGAGCACGGCGAACCCCAGTCGCGTCAGCACGCGACAGGTGATGCGCCGCACGCCGGGCTCGTCCTCCACCACGAGCACGGTCTGCTGTCCGTCGGCGGCGGGCGCCCGGGCGGCGGGCGGCCCCGCGGGCGCCGGCGCCTCGGCGCGGGGGAGCAGGATCCGGAAAGTGGCGCCCGCGCCCGGCGCGGAATCCACGCTCACGAACCCCTCGCTCTGGCGCACGATGCCGTACACCATGGACAGCCCCAGCCCCGAGCCGCGCCGCGCGCCCTTGGTGGTGAAGAACGGCTCGAACGCCGCCGCCCGCGTCAACTCGTCCATCCCTTCACCCGTGTCCTGCACCACCAGCTCCACGTAGGCGCCGGCCGGCACCGTGATCCCGTCAATCGGCGACGGCTCGCCGAGCGCTACGTTGCGCGTGGCGATCGTGAGACGTCCCCCGCGGGGCATCGCATCGCGCGCGTTCACGGCAAGGTTGAGCACCACCTGGTCGAGTTGCGCCGTGTCGATGCGCGCCAGGCCGAGGTCGGGAGCGAGGCGCAGGTCGATCTCGATGTCCTCGCCCAGCGACCCGCGCAGGAATCCGGCGGCCCGCTCGGCCACGTCGTTGAGCGAGGCCGACTCGCTCTGCATGACCTGCTGGCGGCTGAAGGCCAGCAGGTGGCGGGTGAGCGACGTGGCGCGCTCCGCCGCGCGCGCGATGGCGTCGAGTTCGACCGTCGCTTCGGCGTCGTCCGCGAACCGTTCCGCAAGGAATTCCGTCCCGCCCACGATCGCGGTGAGCACGTTGTTGAAGTCGTGCGCGACGCCGCCGGCCAGCCGCCCCACGGCCTCCATCTTCTGGGCCTGCCGGAGTTCCGCCTCGAGCTGGACGCGCTCCGACACGTCCGTCAACGCCGACACGCGGAGCCGGCGGTCGCCGAGCACGAGCCCGTGCGACCAGACGTCCACGTGCAGCTCGGTCCCGTCCTTGCGCACGTGGCGGATGCCCGCCCCCCGCCACGGCGCCGTCGGCATCTCGGTCAGGATCCGCCGGAATTCGGCTGCGCCGGCGGCCGGCCGCATGGCGAGCACCGACAGCCCCACGAACTCGTCGCGCGTGTAGCCGTACTGGGCCACCGCCGCTTCGTTGGCGTCGACGACCTGAAACGTGGCCGGATCGTAGATGACCACGGGCAACGGGAACGCTTCGAAGATCGCCCGGAAGCGATCTTCGCCGCGGCTGTCCGCGGGCACCGGCGAGGCCGGGGCCCCGCCGCCGGCGGTGGTGGACGTGGACGACGAAGGATGCGACTGGTCGGAGGGCACCGGGATCTCGCGCGAACGTGACATGAAGGATCCAGTCAGCGTGCAGCCGAGGTGCGCGGCCACATCGCCGAAGGTACAGTATCACACTTCACCTACGGCGTGCCAGAGGCGCCCGGCAGTTGCCGGCGATCGCCTGACCGGAGGCCCGCGCCGCACGCGCACCGGGGGAATTCGTTAGCTTGAGCACTGATGAAACGCGATTCGCGACCCCGCGCTCCCGCTGCGGCGTCCGACCGCCTGGTGGTGGTCAGCAACCGGCTCCCATTCCGGGCCGAACGCAAGGGCAACACGGTGATCTTCACGCGGTCACCGGGGGGCTTGGTCAGTGCCATCGAGCCGGTGCTGCGCGAACGGGGCGGCGTGTGGATGGGGTGGCCTGGCATCGGACGCGAGGAGATCGAAGCCTCGGGCAGCCTCCACCTGCCCTCCGACCGCGACATCCGGTACGAGGCCGTGCCGCTCACGGCGCACGAGGTGTCGCAGTACTACGGCGGGTTCTCCAACCGTACCCTGTGGCCCCTGTTCCACTACTTTGTCGGCACCACGCGCATCGACGCCAACACCTGGCGCGTGTACGACGCGGTCAACAAGCGCTTCGCCGAGCAGGCCGCCGCGCACGCCCGCCGGGGCGCGCTGGTCTGGGTCCAGGACTACCAGCTGCTGCGCATGCCGCACCATCTGCGCCAGCTCGTGCCCGACGCGCGCATCGCCTCATTCCTGCACATCCCCTTCCCGGCCACCGACGTGTTCCGCGTGCTGCCCTGGTCGCGCCGCCTCCTGCGCGGCATGCTGGCGGCCGACGTCGTCGGCTTCCAGGTGGACAGCTACGCGGAACACTTCGTCAACGCCTCGGCGCGGCTGCTCGGCTGCGAGGTGGACCGCGGCCAGGGACTGGTGCAGTTCGACGGACGCGCGGTGTCGGTCGTGGCCGACCCGATCAGCATCGACGCCGACTTCGTGGCCTCGGTGGCCGAATCCTCGGGGCCGCGGGCCCGGCCGGCCGACCGCGTGCGGAGCATCCTGGGCGTGGATCGTCTGGACTACACCAAGGGCATTCACGAGCGGCTGCTCGCCATCGAGCGGCTGCTCGACCGCTGGCCGGCCTACCGCAAGCGCCTCGTGTTCACGCAGCTCCTCGTGCCCAGCCGCGAACGCGTGACCGAGTATTCGGAACTCAAGCGGCAGATCGACGAGACGGTGGGCCGGATCAACGGCCGGTTCTCCGACGCCGGGTGGACGCCCATTCGCTATCTGGTGCGTTCGCTGCCGCCCGAGGAACTGATCCCCCTGTACCGCGCGGCCGACGTGGCGCTCGTCACGCCGCTGCGCGACGGCATGAATCTGGTGGCCAAGGAATACGTGATGGCGCAGGTCACGCTCAACGGCGTGCTCGTGCTGTCGGAGCTCGCGGGCGCCGCCGAGGAGTTGCAGGAAGCGGTGGTCGTCAATCCGTTCGACATCGACGCCGTGGCCGCGTCGCTGCACCGCGCGCTGTCGATGCCGGCCGACGAGCGGCGGGCCCGCATGTCGGCGCTCCGCGACCGCGTGCGGACGCACGACGTGCATGCCTGGGTGCGGAGCTTTCTCGCCGCCGCGGACCACGCCGTGGGACGCACGGTGGCTCCGGTGTCGCCGGTGGACCAGCTGCGGCGCAAGCTCACGCCCTGGCTGGCGGCGCGTCCGGGGGCGGTGCTGTTCCTGGACTACGACGGAACGCTCACGCCGATCGTCGATCGTCCCGAAGACGCCAAGCTCGCGGCGCGCACGCGCAGCGTGCTGCTGCAGGCGGCGCGCAATCCGGCGCTCGACGTGGTGATCGTGTCCGGCCGCTCGCTTGCCGACGTCCGCAAGCGCGTGGGCGTGCCCGGCATCACCTACGTGGGCGACCACGGCTTCGAGATCGACGGCCCGGGCGTCTCGCTGCGCCACGAGGGGCTCGACCACTACCGCGAGGCCATGGATCGCGCCGCGCAGCGGCTCGAACAGCTTGCCGTGCCGGGGGCGCAGGTGGAACGCAAGGCCGCCACCGTGTCGTATCACGTGCGCCACGTGGCCGACGCCGCGCGCGCCGACGCCGAGCGGGCCGCCGAGCAGGTGTTCCGGCGGCTCCACCTGCGGGTGGGCAAGGGCAAGATGGTGGTGGAGGGGCGCCCGCCCCTCGACTGGCACAAGGGACAGGCCGTGCTCTACGTGTTGATGCAGCGCCACGGAGCCGACTGGCCGTCGCGCGTCCGCGCCCTCTACGTGGGCGACGACGTCACCGACGAGGATGCGTTCCAGTCACTGCGCGGCATCGGCCGCTCCATCCACGTGGCGCCGCTGACGTCGGCGACCGGCACCGCGGCCGACTACCGGCTGCCCGATCCGGCGTCGGTGGTGCAGCTACTCCGCTGGCTGGCCGCCGGCGCCTTCACCGGATCCGGCACGTAGCGAGAGTTGCGCGGCATCGCCCGCTCCCTGCTTGAGGATGACGGTCCGGATCGGGAATGGAATCTCGATCCCTTCCGTGCGGTAGCGGGCGTGGAGCCGCTTGATGAACTCGTGCATGATGAGGTAGCGCGCGGTGTATTCCTTTCCGCGCAGGATCACCGAGAAGTTGATGCTCGAGTCGGCGAACGTGTGATACCGGATGAACGGCTCGTGCGTGGCCACCGCGCCCTCCACCGTCTGCATCACCTGGCGCGCCACCTCCACCGTGACCCGCTCCACCTGTTCGAGATCGGAATCGTACGACACGCCCACCTCCACGGGCACCGACTGTTCGGGGTCGGGCATGGTGAAGTTGGACGTGACGGCACTCGACAGCTTGGCGTTGGGGACGATGGTGTAGTTGTTGGGCAGCTGGCGGATGGTGGTATAGCGCCACGTGATGTCGGTGACGTAGCCCTCCTCGCCGCTGCTGAGGCGAATGAAGTCGCTCACGCGGATCTGCTTGGAAACCAGCAGCTGGATGCCGGCGAACAGATTGACGAGCGTATCCTGCAGCGCCAGTCCGACCGCCAGACCGCCGACGCCCAGCGCGGTGAGAATGGGCGTGATCTGGATGTCCAACTGCTGCAGCATGACCAGCGCGCCGACCATCAATACGCCGGCGCGCGCGAGGTTTGGAATGAGGTTCGCCGACGGCAGGTTGGCGTCGGCGGTGCGCGAACTGATCACGTCGGCGGTAATTCCCCCTACCGTCCAGGACGCGGAGATGAGCAGCACCACTTCGAGGGCCTGCTGGATGCCGTGCGCCTGGGCGGCCAGCGCCGGTACGGTGGACACGCCGACGTGGGCGCCGAGCAGCATGCCCCAGAGCAGGATGGGTTTCTCGAGCGCGACGATCGCCCGATCGTCGGCCGTGCCCGCGGTACGCGCCGCGGCCCGCTGCAATTGCGGGAACACGAGGCGCCGCACGACATACGCCGCCATCCCACCCGCGACGGCGAACGCCACCACGACCATGACCGGGCCCGCTTGCGACCACGCGACGTCCATCATCCCTCCATTCGGTCCCGCGGTGAATCAGGCCACGCGCGGACGGCACCGCTCGCATCCGGCGCACCGCCGCCGATCGCGCGCCGCTCACGTCGGCACGGTCTCCCCGGACGGGTCAAGTTGTCCGGTCGCGGAGTTTGGGTTATACCCAGGGGGCGCGGGTGCCGTTCACCCCAAGAAGTTAACCCACCAGCAGACGATGTGCCGACCGGAGCGTGCGTATGCGGAAGTTCACCCGTCGAGACGTACTGAAAAGTGGAATGATCGCCGCCGGCGGCGTCCTGCTCAGTAGAACCGTAGGACCGTTGGACGGTATGACCGTTGACGGCGTTGCGCAGTCCTCGATCCTGCCGTCCTACGGTCCTACCGTCCTACCGTCCTACTCTCAAGCCCCCCGCGACCGCCTGCTCCTCGACTTCGACTGGCGCTTCCACCTCGGCCATGCCGCCGACCCCACCCAGGATTTCGGATTCGGCCGCGGCAACGACGGCGCCTTCGCCAAGACGGGCTGGTTCTTCGCGCCCGGACGCGCCGACTTCGACGCCAGCGCCTGGCGCTCCGTGAACCTGCCCCACGACTGGGCCGTGGAACTGCCGTTCGTGAACGACCGCGCGCTCACGTCGCACGGGTACAAGCCGCTGGGCCGCGCCCACCCGGCCACCAGCATCGGCTGGTATCGCAAGGAATTCGCCGTGCCCGCCACCGACCTCGGCCGCCGCCTCTCGCTCGAATTCGACGGCGTGTACCGCAACGCCATCGTCACCCTCAACGACGTCTACCTCACCACCGCCGTGAGCGGCTATGCCCCGTTCCGGGTGGACATCACCGATCTCGCGCATTACGGCGGCGACAACGTGCTCGCCGTGCGCGTGGACGCCACCGAGAACGAGGGCTGGTTCTACGAGGGCGCCGGCATCTACCGCCACGTCTGGCTGGTGAAGACCGCGCCCGTGCACGTGCCGCAGTGGGGCACGTACGTCACCACCGACATCCGCGGCCGCTCGGCCCGCGTGCGCCTGCAGACCGACGTGGCCAACGACGGCGACCACGACGTGCACGCCACCGTGGTCTCGCGCCTCGTCGACGCCCAGGGCGCCGTGCGCGCCACCGCGTCCACGCCGGTCACGCTGGCGGCGTGGACGCGCGCGACCGTGGACCAGACCGCCACGCTCGCCGACGTCCACCGGTGGACGCTCGACGCGCCCTACCTGTATCAGCTGCGCACCACCATCGAGATCGCCGGCGAAGCGGTGGACGCGTATGACACCGCGTTCGGCGCCCGCACCATTCGCTTCGACGCCGATCGCGGCTTCTTTCTGAATGAGGAGCACGTGGAGCTGCAGGGGACCTGCAACCATCAGGACCACGCCGGGGTGGGCTCCGCCCTGCCCGACCGCCTGCAGTATTATCGGATCGCCCGGCTCAAGGAGATGGGGTGCAACGCGTATCGCACCTCGCACAACCCGCCCACTCCCGAACTGCTCGACGCCTGCGACCGCCTCGGCATGCTCGTGCTCGACGAGACCCGCCTGTTCTCGTCGAGCCCCGAGGGCCTCAGCCAGTTCGAACGTCTGCTGCGCCGCGACCGCAACCATCCCAGCGTGTGCTGCTGGTCCATCGGCAACGAGGAACCCACACAGGGCACCGACGAAGGCGCGCGCATCGCGCGCACGATGAAGGGCCTGGCTCGTCGCCTCGATCCCAGCCGCCCCATCACCGAGGCCATGAACGGCTCGTGGGGCAAGGGACTGTCGGCGGTGGTGGACGTGCAGGGCTTCAACTACGGCGACGCCGCGCGCCTCGACGCCTTCCGCGCGCAGTTCCCCGCGCAACGGTCCATGGGCACCGAGGTGGGGAGCACCGTGTCCACGCGCGGGATATATGCGAACGATAAAGACCGCGGCTACGTCGAAGCGTACGACACGCAGTTTCCCCCCTGGGCCTCCACCGCCGAGGGCTGGTGGACCACGTACGCCGCCCGCCCCTTCATCGCCGGCGGATTCGTGTGGACCGGCTTCGACTACCGCGGCGAGCCGACGCCCTACGAATGGCCGTGCATCAATTCCCACTTCGGCATCATGGACACCTGCGGCTTCGCCAAGGACAACTTCTATTACTACCAGGCGTGGTGGAGCGGCCGGCCGGTGCTGCACCTGTTCCCGCACTGGAACTGGGCCGGCCGCGAGGGGCAGGACATCGACGTGTGGATGCACAGCAACTGCGACCGCGTGGAGCTGTTCCTCAACGGGCGGAGCCTCGGGGCGCAGCCCGTCACCCGCAATCGACACCTCGCGTGGACCGTGAAGTACGAGCCCGGCACCCTCGAAGCGCGCGGATTCCGCGCCGGCCGGCCGACGATGACCGCCACCCGCGTCACCACCGGGCCCGCGGCCCGCGTGGAACTCGTGCCCGACCGCGCCGCCATCGCCGCCGACGGCGAAGATCTCTCCGTGGTCGAGGTGCGCATCCTGGACGCTCAGGGCCACCTCGTGCCGACGGCGGACGACGAAGTCACATTTGTGATATCGGGCCCTGGTCAGGTGATCGGCGTCGGCAACGGCGATCCGAGCAGCCACGAAGCCGACAAGAGCACCGTGCGCCGCGCCTTCAACGGACGCTGCATGGGCATCGTGCAGGCATCCAGGACGGCGGGGGAGCTGCGCGTGGCGGCCACCGCACCGGGGCTCGCCGGCGCCGAGGTGGTGATTCGCGCCGAACCGGCCACGCCGCGCCCCTCGGCATGAGGGGCGCGGCGACCGGCCGGCGCTATTCGGAGTACAATTTGCCGCCCACGAGCGCGCCGATGCTCATGCTGACCAGCGCCATGCACGCCACGACCAGCCAGAGGCGCGTGCTCATCATGCCCATCGTGTGGAACATGCTGTACGCGAACGACGAAATCAGCCAGACGAAGAACGCCGACATCAGCGCGTTGCGCGGGCCGGCGCCATAGCGCGGCCGCATGGCGGCGTACAGCCACACCAGCGCGATGCCCAGCAGGAAGTCGATCACGATGCTCGTGGCCATCGCCCGTCCCGTCGACATCGCCGCGTTGAGCGCCGGGTTCACGGCGTCCAGCGCCCGCGCCATGTGCGCCCCCAGCAGATAGCGGTAGCTCACGAAGTCGATCACGTTGAGCACAAGTCCTGCCACGAGCCCGGCAATCACGATCTTCTGGCGATTCATGGATCCTCCGAATGCGGGGGAGATGCACGCGAGGCGGGCCAGCAACGTCCGCTCGAGGAACGGGACTACAGTAGGGGGTCCCGCCCTCATCGGCCAGAGCGAATCGCCGCCGGCCGCCGGCGGCCGGCCGTCAGCCGCCCCCCGCGAGTTCCGCCGCCGCCGCGTCCCGGAGCTCGTCCCAGAGCGCGGCCACGTGCTCGCGCTCCGTGGGCTCGGCACCGATCGACACGCGCGCCATCCACCGTCCGTCGAGCATCGACGGCGTGAGGTACGCCGCCCCCGACCGATTCACGCGATCCACCCAGCGCAGCGTGTGGCGGTCGAGCGCCTCGCCGTCCAGCCCCGGCGGCTCGTGCCGCAGGCAGACCGTCTGCAGCGGCACCGGCGCCAGCACCCGCCAGTGCGGCGCCGCGCGCACCGCGCGCTCCAGCCATCGGGCGTTCTCCACGTCGCGCGTGATGCGCGCCTGCAGGGCACGCACCCCCTGCTCGCGGATCAGGAACCAGAGCTTGAGCGCGCGAAAGCGCCGCCCCAGCGGAATGCCCCAGTCCCGATAGTTCTTCACACGCCCATCGGCCGCGCTCTGTAGATAGCTGGGGTTGGTGGACATCACGCGCACCAGGTGCTCCACGTCGCGCACGTAGTACAGCGAGCAGTCGAACACGGCCCCCAGCCACTTGTGCGGATTGAGCACCACCGAGTCGGCGCCTTCCACGCCGTCCCACATCCAGCGCAGCGCGGGCACGATCATCGCCGACCCGGCCATCGCCGCGTCCACGTGCAGCCACAGTCCCTCGTCGCGCGCCACCTCGGCCATGCCACGCACCGGATCGAGCGCCGTCGTGCCGGTGGTGCCCGTGGTGGCCACCACGGCGCAGGGCACCCGCCCCGCGGCGCGGTCGGCGGCCACCAGGTCGCGCAGCGCGTCGGGGCGCATGGCGTACGCCTCGTCGTGCGGCACCAGCCGCACGTGCTCGCGTCCGAACCCGGCCAGCAGCGCCGCCTTGTCCACCGAACTGTGCGCGTGCGCCGACACGTACACGGTGAGCGGCCGCGCCTCGGCCTGCAGGCCGCCGCGCACGAGTGAATAGTCCGTCGTCCGTTCGCGCGCGCAGATGAGCGCCACCAGCGTGCTCGCCGACGCCGTGTCCTGGATGACGCCGCTCCAGGCGCCGGACAGCCCCACCATCTGCCGCATCCAGTCGGTGACCACCTCTTCCAGTTCGGTGAGCGCGGGACACGCCTGCCACGAGAGCCCGATGACGCCTATACCACTGCTCAAATAGTCGCCGAGGACGCTGGCCAGCGATCCGGCGCTGGGGAAGTAGCCGAAGAACCTGGGCGACTGCCAGCTGGTGATGCCGGGCGCGATGATCTGGTCGAAGTCGCGCAGCAGGTCGGCGAACGGCTCGGCGTCGGCGGGGGGCGACACCGGCAGTTGGGCCTTGATGTCGCCCGGCGCCGTTTGCGCCATCACCGGGCGATCGGCGATCGTGGCGCGGTAGTTGGCCACCCAGTCGACGATGGCGCGGGCGTTGTCGCGAAAATCAGCGGGGTTCATACCGGAATCCAATCGTGCGGGAGGTTCGCGGCGCCGGTGGGCCCGGTCGGCCCGGCCGAGCGCCGGGACTGCAGGAAACATAGTCGGGCGTGCGGCAGACCATTTGACACGCCGGCCCTGGCGGGTGCGTATTGGGAACGTCCGCCCCACCTCACCCTGGCCCGCGACCCGCCATGGCTGACCTCCTCCGCGGTTTCCGTCCGACGTTTCGCTCGCTCGCCCGCAGCCGCACGTTCACCGTCACGGCCATTCTGACGCTGGCGCTCGGGATGGGCGCGGCCACGGCGATCTACACGCTGCTCGATCGGGTGGTGCTTGCGCCGCTGCCGTACCCGAGCCCCGACCGGCTGGTCCGGTTGAAGAACCCGGTGCCCGGCGTGGGCCGGAACACCGAGTGGGAACTGTCCACGGCCCAGTACTTCTACTTCACGCAGCACGCGAGCACCCTGGCCAGGGTCGGGATCTACAACCTCGAATCGGGAATTCTCGTCGGAGCCGACGGACGGGCCGCCCAGCGCGTGCAGGTGGCCGACGTGACGGCCACGATGTTCGACTTGCTCGGCGCCACCGCGGAGCGCGGACGGATGATCGACGCGCGCGACGATACCCCCGGGGCTCCGCGCGTGGCGGTGCTCTCGGATGGATTCTGGCGGCGACAGTATGGCGGCGCCGATGCCGTCATCGGCAGCACGGTGGACCTCGATGGCCAGCCGACGCAGATCGTGGGCGTGATGGCGCCGGGGGTGGAGCTTCCCGCCGAACCGGGCCAGCCGGTGGGATTGGCGAGCGATGTCTGGGTCCCGAGGCAACTCAACCCGGCCGGTCCGTTTTACAACAGTCACGTCTATCCCGGCGTCGCACGGTTGGCGCCGGGCGCCACGCTGGCTCTGGCGCAAGCTGAACTCGATCGCCTCACGACACAGCTGCCTGCGCAGTTCCCGAACGTCTATTCGCAACAGTTCATCACGCGCTACGGCTTCCACACACGCGTGGCGCCGCTCAAGACCTATGTTATCGGCGCCACCGCGCGCTACCTCTGGATTCTGTTCGCCGCCGTGGGGCTGGTGCTCGCCATCGCGTGCGCCAACGTCGTGAATCTGCTGCTCGTGCGCCTGGAATCACGCCGCCGCGAGACGGCGGTGCGCACGGCGCTCGGCGCGAGCTGGTGGAATCTGGCCGCCGACGCCTTCCGCGAAGGCATCGTCATCTCGGCGGCCGGTGGCGCCCTCGCCGTGCTCATCGCGTTCGGCGGCATCCACTGGCTGGTATCGCTGGCCCCGCCGGGCCTGCCGCGGCTGGACAATCTGCGCATGGACGGCCGCGTGTACCTGTTCGCGCTGGCGCTGGCGGTCACGGTGGCCGCGGTGCTCGCCCTCGTGCCGGCGCTGCAGGCGCGCGGCGCCTCCACGCACGAGCTGCTCGGCGACGGCGGCCGCTCGACCACCGCCGGCGTCCAACGCCGGCGGCTGCGCAGCGCGCTGGTGGTCACGCAGGTGGCGCTGGCATTGGTGCTCGTCACCAGCGCCGGGCTCCTGCTGCGCAGTTTCGGAAATCTGCGGCGCGTGGATCCCGGGGTGCGCCCCGAGGGCGTGTTCACGGTGAGCCTCTACCTGCCTCCGCAACAGTACGACAGCGCGCACAAGGAGTGGCAGTTCTACTCGCGGTTTTTGGCGAACGTGCGCGCGCTGCCCGGCGTCACGTCGGCGGGACTCTCGGGGGACATTCCGTTCCAGGGCGGGTACGGCTGCACCATCCAGGCGTTCGAGGACCACGCCGTATACGACCGCATCAAGACGGCCAACGAGACGACGTGCGCCGGCCAGGAACCCACCACGCCCGGCTACTTCGCGGCCATGGGGATTCCGATGCTGAAGGGCCGCGCGTTCACCGACGCCGACAACACCGACCCGAGCCGCGGCGCCGTGATCGTGAGCAAGGCATTCGCCGACTACTTCTGGCCCGGCGAGAATCCCCTCGGCAAAGGGGTAGGCCCCAACGGCGACGGGAAGCCCCCGTTCTACCGGGTGGTGGGCGTGGCGGGCGACGTGCACTCGGCGCGCGTGGACGAGCCGCCTGCACTGGCGATCTACTATCCCATCGTGCCGCTGAAGACGGGATGGGCCTGGGACACCTGGGGCATGTCGCTCGTGGTGCGCACGGCCAAGGGCACTCCGATGTCCTACCTGCCGGCCGTCCGCCGCGTGGTCACCGAACTCGATCCCGGCGTACCGCTCGCCAACGCCGCCGACATGACGACGATCGTCGGGCGCTCGATGAGCCAACTCACGTTCACGATGACGCTGCTCGGCATCGCCGGGCTCACCGCCCTGCTGCTCGCCGCCGTGGGCCTGTACGGCGTGATTTCCTACATCGTCGCGCGGCGCACCAACGAACTCGGCGTCCGCCTGGCGCTCGGCGCCCAACCGGCGCAGGTACGCGGCCTGGTGGTGCGCGACGCGCTCAGACTCGCGGTGGCGGGGCTGGCGCTGGGCGTGGTCGCCGCCCTGGCCACCTCCCGGGTGCTCGGGGGGCTGCTCTACGGCGTGGCGCCCTGGGACCCGTGGGTCTACGCCGGCGCGGCGCTGGCGCTCGGGGCCGTTGCTCTGCTGGCCGGATGGATTCCTGCCCGGCGCGCCGCCGCCGTGGATCCGGCGGTGGCGCTGCGGGCGGAGTAGGAGAGTCGGGCAGTCGGGCAGTCGGGCAGTCGGGCAGTCGGGCAGTCGGACAGAAACTACGACCCGGCCGACCGCGCGCCCGATGCCGGAGCGACCCGAATCCACCTAGTTGTTGGGCACCACCACTTCCTGCGGCGCCACGCTGTACCCGCCGGCCGCCCCGTCTCCCAGTTCGCCGCTGTCGTCGTATCCCCAGCAGTCCGCGGTGCCGCCGGTGGTCAGGCCGCATACGTGAAACGAGATGCCGGCCGCGAGCGCGGTGAACGCCGCGCCCCCGCTCACCGGCTGGGGAACCGCGCTCCCGGCGGTCGCACCGGTGCCCAACGAGCCGAAGCTCCCCGACCCCCAGCAGTACGCCGCCCCCGATACCGTGGTCGCGCAGCTGCTGAGTTCACCGGTGGTCACCGCCTTGAACGTCTGGCCACCGGCCACGGCCATTGGCGTCGCGGTGTTCAGCGACGTGAGACCGGTGCCGAGCTGGCCATTGGCGGCGTCGCCCCAGCAGTATGCGGCGCCATTCGTGGTCACCGCGCACGCGTGGTACACCCCGGCGCTGATCGACGCGAGCGTGAGACCGCCCGCCACGGCCACGGGCGTGGCGCTGTCGTCAGTGCTCCCGTTCCCGAGCGCGCCGTAGGCGTTGGAACCCCAGCAGTACCCCGCCCCGACGGTCGTGATGCCGCAGGTGAACACGCCACCGGCGCTCACCGACGCGAAGGTCAGCCCGCCCGCCACCGGCACCGGCGTGGCGCTGCTCTGCCCGTACGCGCCGTTGCCGAGTTCGCCGCTCTCGTCGGCGCCCCAGCAGTAGACCGCCCCCGCCGTGGTCACGCCACACGTGTGCGCGTACCCCGCGCTCAACATCGCGAAGTGGAGGCCGCCCGCCACGGCCACCGGCGTGCCGCTCGTGAGCGCGGAGGTCGTGCTGCCCAGGGCGCCCGACGCGTTATCGCCCCAGCAGTACGCGGTGCCGTTGGCGGTGAGTCCGCACGTGTGACCATACCCCGCCGTGAGCGACGAGAACGTGAGCGACCCCGACACGACAATCGGGAACGGCGACGACGCGATCGTGTCGTTGCCCAACTGCCCGTCGGCGTTGCTCCCCCAACAGTACGCCGCGCCAGCGCTGTCGAGCGCGCAGCTGTGAGCAAAGCCGGCCGCCACGGCCGCCAGGCTCCCGAAGGGCCGCGTGGCCGGCGGCGCCACGGTCAGCGCCGCCGACCCCACGATGCTGTCGATGCGCGCCCGGATGGTCACGGTGCCCGCCGCGAGCGCGGTCACCGTTCCCGAATCGGACACCACGGCGACGGTCGAGTCGCTGGTCGTCCACGTGAGCGCATCGCCCGTGACGACATTGCTCGACTTGTCGTACACCACCGCGTCGATGCGGAGCGTGTCACCCACGGTCATCGTGCCCGTGGCCACCGAGAGTGAGATCGAGGCGGCCGGGCCGACGTTGGGAGACGTGATGGAGGACGCCGACTTCGAACCGCCGCAGGCGGTGAGCACCGCGGCCGCCGACAGCGTGAGCAGGCGAACGGCGGACTGCGAAATTCGCAGTCCGGTATGGGCGCGACGCCCGGCGATGGAAGGGGACATGACGACGAGCGGGGTTGGGCGGCAGCATGTCCGGGGGGAGTGGACGCGCGTGCTACCCGCCGGCCACCGTCAGGTTCCGCGCCGACCGGCCCGCCGCGCTATTCGGCGAACGTCGCGAACACGTCCACCGCCCGCTGCACGTCGGCCGCCGTGGTCGCCATCCCCACCGACGCCCGCACCGCGCCCACCGCGACGTCGCGGCCCATGCACTCGGCGAACCGGTCGAGCGTGAATCGCTCGGCGATCGCGGTCATGCACCGGTCGGCCTCGGGCGCCGAGAGACCGAACGCCTTCTCGCCCGCGCCGGGATTGCAGAAGCATCCACCGCGCACCGACACGCCGGCATCGCGCGCCCGCGCTTCGACGTCGGCGAACGGAACCGGGCGTCCGGCGCCGTCCACGAGGTTGAACGACACGGTGCCGCCCCGGCGTGCCATGGTGCGCGGCCCGTACAGCGCGACCAGCGGCCGCCCATTGCCGTGCGCGAGCGACTGGAGCATGCCGATCAGCGCCGCGGTCAACTCGCGCACCCGCTCCGACAGTCGGGCCATGCCGAGCGTTTCCATGAACGCGATGCCCGGCGCCACGGCGGCGACGTTGAGAAAATCGGGCGTGCCG